>ENA-ORXT01000097-ORXT01000097.1-marine-metagenome-genome-assembly--contig:-NODE-97-length-136577-cov-9.372227_pt1 | contig 136577 bp, 100 predicted proteins | sample MGYA00237868_ERZ511482 | MGnify/ENA metagenome assembly ERZ511482 | reverse complement strand
TAAAGGTGAAAAAGTTGAGTTTAATAACTTTGGTGTTAAAGCAGGAGCAACCTATAAAATATCGGGAAAACATTTATTAGATTTTAATAGCTCTTATATGACTAAAGCACCAATTACTAGAAACGTATTTGCAAACGCAAGGCAAGCTAATATGATTCTTGAAGATGTAAATAGTGAAACTATCTCAAGTGTAGATGCAAGTTATATTTTTAGATCTCCAATAGTAAAAGCTAGAATAACTGGTTTTTATTCTAAATTTCAAGATGGAACACAAACTGGCTTTTTCTTTAGCGAAAGCGTTGGAAGTAACTTGGTCCAAGAAGCTGTTACTGGTATCAACACACAACGTATTGGAGGAGAATTTGGTCTAGAGGCTCAAGTAACAACAACTATAAAATTAAAAGCTGTTGCTTCAATAGGTCAATTTACTTATACTAATAATCCCGACGTCACTTATTACAGTCAAGAATTTGGCACTGGTCGAGCAGTTTTTGGAGATGGTAAAACCAACTTTAAAAATTTACACGTAGCTAGTGGTCCAGAACGTGCAATGCAATTAGGTTTCGAGTATCGCGATCCAGATTATTGGAATATTGGTGTTACTTCAAATATTTTTTCTAATGCATATGTTAATCCAAGTGCAATAAAACGTAGTGCAGCCTTTGTTTCAGATCCAGAATTATATTCTGATACTCAGTTTCAAGACGGTACAGCTGGTGGTAATGTTTACACATTAACAGGTGGAGAAATTAGTGATATAGATCCAAGCGTTGCAAAAAAATTATTACAACAACCACAACGAACATTGGTCCAGCGCAAACTCAAAATGCACCAAGTGTGTTGCGGGTCGAAGATGATCAGCTGTCAATGAGTGAACTTGCGGCGCTGCTAACGCAGCACAATCATTGTTTGCTCGTTAGCCCAGAAAAGGAAGCAACACGTGGCTATAAAGTTTCTGGCATATCTCCGCAGCTTGTTGATACGCTGGCTAGGCATTCGGAAGAGCTTGGAGTAAGTGCAATTGTGGTTGAGGCAGATGGCAGCCACCGCTTACCAATTAAAGCACCGGCTGAGTATGAACCTGTGGTAGCAGACTCGACAACTATGTTGGTTCCGGTTGCGGGATTAGATTGTATCGGTACACTAATTCGCAATGATTACGTGCATCGCCCCGAGCATGTACGTCGTTTGCTTGGTTTGAATTTAAGTCATGATGGGCGCGTGGACAATAGTGAGAGCATTACACTATATCAACAAACTCCACGCCTCTCTCCGAATATGGTTTTAAGGTTGTTGACATCACCAGATGGTGGTGCTAAATTATTGCCAAATAATGCCCGCTTCATGCCGATTGTCACTAAAGTAGATACGCCGATTCGGCTGGCTGCTGCACGGTTGATCGCGAGTAAAGCCGTTCAGCAGGGGCATAGTCTATTTATCGCATCTATTGTGAATACCGAAACTGTAACCGAACAGCGTTTTATTGCAAATGCGCATCGAAAAATTGAGGCAGAACAGATAGGTCCGCTGTTAGAACGTTGGGCACCCGCGGCAATCGTGGTATTAGCTGCTGGGCAAAGTAAACGCATGGGACGTTCAAAGCAGTTAGAAGTTGTAGATGGAGAGGCAATGGTCATACGTGCTGTACGAACGGCTTTACAAAGCCCAACACAGCATGTGATAGTGGTTTTGGGCGCTTATGCTGAACAAATAAGGGAGGCACTCTCGTCTTCATTTGCAGACTCTTTATCAGCTGTAGCCGATCAGCAGCTGCATCTTGTACACAATGGCGAATGGTTAACTGGCCAAGCAAGCAGTGTGCGCTGTGCGATCGATTTTTTGAAGACCAACTCTGCCTTACAGGCGGCGCTCTTTATGCCCGTTGATCAACCTTTTATCCAACCTCAGCTTTTGCGCAGTTTATTACGAAAATGGCAGAAGGGCGCTCGTCTTGTTGCCCCACTCTTATATGGTAAACCACGAGGTGCGCCGGCGCTTTTTGATCGTACGCTATGGTCCGAACTTCAGCAACTCTCTGGTGATAGTGGTGCGCGTTCTGTGCTGCAAAAGTACAGTGTTGAGCTTTCAACGGTTCCTGCAACCGCACCACAACTTTTTGATATTGACTCACCATCTGACCTAGAAAAAGTGTCGTAAAGTACTGTCTCAAATTGTTTGAATTGCTTAGGTTTTTTAGAAGATAAAAACATCTATTAAGGCTAAACCAGAAAAATAATTAGACCTAGTAAATAATTAGAACAAATAGTGTCAATTGCACTTATGATATAGCTTTGATTGAATACTATTTTTAACTAACAAACCTGTAAGTTTTCTCTTCATTTGTGACAGAAATCTTATAGACCTTTTTCTATATTTGGTGTATCTTGCGATTTCATAGGCATACAGTATGATTGAGGTATGATGCAAGGAATGCAGAGCCAAATAATGTATGCTATAGTAGTGACATCTACGTAATAAATATAAATTTAAAACTAAATACTTATTACGTAGACGCTGTGCAACTTCCCCGGATCTTGCGTTAGCTTTCACCCACACCCAAACTCGGTAAAATTAAATATACAAGCCACATTGTATCGGCTATATTCAAAATGATCACAAGATTTATCTGTGGTCGTTTTCTCTGTCTATCCGCATTGCTAAAACACATTGACCTACACGGTGAAATTTAATTTTTCTCATGTATGCCCAGCGGTTTGTGATTAATAATCTAGTTTTGTAAATATCCGAAGTGTGTAAATGCATAAATATAACAAAAATTTCCGTGTTCTAGCTGGCATAGCTTTTACCTCCGTAGTTGTTATCTTAACTGCCACCTTGTTTGAACAATTCCCCGTTGCGTACGGTCAATCCTCAAACGCCGATGATCTAGTTTATAAAGAGCTTATTGCTGTATACGAGACAAATCTAATTCGGCGCGAGAACGGCCTTGCACCACTGCGCTGGAACCGAGAGCTATCGCAAGCCGCGCGTGATTTTGCGCGAGACACAATCGTCGTCCGCAACGAACCATATTGCGGACATACGGACAGCATGGGGCGCTCTTCTGGGGATCGAATTGAGGCGAATGGATATCGACTTATCCGTTGGGCCGAGAATGCTGCATGTGGATATCTAGAGCCAGATGTGGTGGTACCAAGCTGGTTTGAAAGTGAATCCCATCGTCGCAACATGCTCATTCCAGATATACGCGAAATGGGTGTTGGCTATTATGTAGAAGCCGAAACTGGCAGAGGATATGTCGTACAGGATTTTGCGTTCGATGGTATCGGTGCACCACTGATCATCAACAATGAAGCGCCTTCAACTGAATCTACTGAAGTATCACTCTATATTTATGACAATGTGCCCAGAACCGGATTTAACGCTATCGGTCCGGCCGTAGAAATGATGATTTCGAATAGCCCCTATTTTGAAAATACACAATGGGAACCTTATCGCGCTGGGAAAAACTGGTTTCTAGATGCAGGAACGGGGTGGCGCACAGTTCATATAAAGACTCGTGATCGCATTGGCCGCATAGCTATGACTTATGACACAATTTATTTGGGCAAAAATATTCCAACGAATCAATTATCCCTTGAACATGCTTCTACGATCAAAAGCACATTAACGGGCGATGCCTTGCTAACAGAATTTCCTCAAGCTCAGAGTTGGTCATCAATTCAAGTGGGCCGAGACTGGGTCATTGATGATAGCTCTGAATCCTTCTCCCTGTTTAATAATTCGGGTTCGCAGATAAATGATTCCGACGCACGGGGCGGTACAGCATACCAGCTTACATTGAGTCGCTTTGATGCATCTTATTTAGGCGACAACGCTACGTCTGCTGCTGCATGGGTAAGCGATGCAATCCCCAACACGCCACTGTTTGCCTATTTGCGAGTTAAAGTTGCAAGAAACCGAACGACTGATCGGTTGCTAAAAATTTGGGCTGAGTCAGAAGATAAAAAATTCGAGCCAATCATTCTAAAAGAGAATGATTTTGCCTCTGCGGGCCAGTACCAAGAGATTGCTGTCCCTCTTGAATTTGTTGATCCAGATCAAGGCGATCTGCTAGCGCTCCACGTTTACCATTATGGTGGCACACACGTCTCTATTGATACGGTCTCGTTCTTTACAGCCGAGCAACTTTTTGACCAATCATTTCAGTGGAGTTCGTCTGATCCGCTCCAGCGAGATCGCGGTTTTATGTTGCGCGTTATGAACGATGCAAATGATAGCGGCTCTCTACTCGAAGTTGGGCAACGGCCAGTCACGCTTGATGCAGAGGCAAACCTACCTGCACCGCAAGCGACCGTCGAAATTGCCACCCCCACGCCTGTTTCAACACCTGTTCCTGGTCAAGCTGGGATTATTCTTTCGACAAATGATATACAAATCGATGGCGAGGTAGGCGATTCTCGACCTGATCTCATTACAATCGATGTGGAGTGTACTGGATGCGAAGAACATGCATGGTGGGTCTATAGCAGCTCGACTTGGCTACAGGCATTTCGATTCTTTAACGATCTTCACATTCAAGTAGATCAGAGTGGCCTTACACCAGGCATATACGAAGGACTTGCCACAGTCGGTGCGCCGAGCGCGTCGGGTATTCCCATTCAGCAGATTATGGTGAGATTTGAGGTGACAGATCCTACTGCGGGTCAAGTACCCGTTTCTACATCTGTGCCACCAACTGCAACGCCTGCACCGCCGCAGGCTACACCCACAACAATAGTGGCTGCACCACCGACTGCAATGCCGACGCTTGTGGTTAACCCACCCAGAGCTGTGTCAACACCACTACCTACCGCAACTCCTACTTCGGGCACCTCTGCCGCAGAGTTGACTCGCTTGGTATTTCTGCCATTCACATCGCGCTAAGATCGGTTAGATATATTCGTACCTTTGCCGTAAAGTACTCTAGCTTGAAGTACTTTTGGCTGTGAAATTCGTATCTTTTCGGCAAAAAAAGGCTCAAAGTATGAACACTGATATGGTTCTATTCTAAGAACAATGGTGCAAGATAATACCTTCTTTGCATAGGATTGATTTTTTGATTTGCCTAAGAAACGGGCCGCATTTGGAGACAATTTGTCTTCAAATGCGGCCCGTTTCTTTTTATAACTTGATGACATTGACTAATATACAATTATTTGTGGCAAACCTTATTTCTTTACATGAATTGCGTGCCAAATGCGCTCTGGCGTAAGCGGTAATTCGTCCACCCAGACGCCAATAGCATCTTCAATCGCCGCAGCGATAGCTGGCGCGGTCGGGATCATCGGCATCTCGGCCATGCCGCGTGCCCCCAAAGGCCCTTGTGGATCCGGATGCTCTAGAATAACTGACTCGACAACCTCGGCCACATCTAATATACCTGGAATCAAATAGTTGCTAAGATATGGCGTGATTGTTACCCCCTCTTTTTGGAGATAATTTTCATAAAGCACCCACCCAATTGCTTGGACCACACCCCCTTCGATTTGCCCTTCGACAAGCTGTGGATTCACCGCCTTCCCTACATCATTAACGCTAACCAAACGCGTAACTGTTGTATGCCCTGTCTCCAAATCAACCGCCACCTCGGCCAATTGCGCGCAGTAACCAAAGGTAATATGCGGATCGGCAACCCCATTCCTTGGATCATACATAGAGGTAGGGCGCGGGTGATAGGTATACTCGGCGCGTGCTGGGCGTTCCTCTTCGGCCCATTGTTGCAGCGCCTGCTCTGCCGCACCCTGAATTGCATTCCCTGCCATAAACGTAAGACGGCTCGCCGAGGCACTGCCGCTTGAGCCTGCATCATCCGTATCGTCCGCTCGGAGCTCAATCTTTTCAAGCGGCAAATCGAGCATCTCTGCCGCCATTTGACGAAACGCAGCGTGAGAACCTTGTCCCACTTCGGCACCTACACAGGCTACAATTGCCCGCTCGATCTCCACCCCGCCATGCAATTCAACCGATGCATGACAATGCTCGGGAAAGCCAAGGCTAAATCCAACATTTTTCAAGCTCACGGCAATTCCACGCCCGCGTACAATTTTTGATTGTGAGGCATCTAAACTAGTTTGAATCTGCTGCTGAATCGTGGCACGTTCTGCACTTTCTTTAAGTGAAAAATCGGGGTCACGTTCCCACTCTTTGTCGGCATTCTGCTGCCACCCACCCCGCTTGGCTGCTTCTGCAAGTACTTCGGCTGCCGTACAGCCCGGCGGTACAATGCTACGAGTCGAAAGAATGGAGCCATCACGCAACACATTGCGCATCCGTAGCTCAACAGGATCCATTTTTAGCGCCTGAGCTAACTTGTTTACCTGACCTTCGGCTGCAAAATGTCCTTGTGGCGCGCCAAAGCCACGGAACGCACCACCAGGGCAATTATTGGTATAGACGGCTTTTGCATTGACCTGCACGTTGGGGATCTCGTATGGTCCCAAACACATCATTAATGCGTTGCCTAAAACTTTGGTACTGGTATAAGCATAACCACCAGCATCGGCCACTATATCCACCTGTGCCGCAATAATTTTCCCATCCTTGGTTGCGCCCCACTTTGCGTTAAAAATGTAGGCGTGCCGTTTGTGATGCCCAACAATGCTCTCTTCGCGACTCCAAACCATTTTTACGGGGCGGCCTGTTTTTTTTGCCGCCAACGCCAGTACAATTTGGATCGACATATCTTCGCGCCCACCAAATGCGCCCCCAATGGCGGGGTAGCGCACAACGATCTGGCTTTCCGGCAGAGCCATTGCGTGGGCAATCTGCTCTTGATCCTCATGCATCCACTGGCCACCCACAATGACTTCAATGCGACCATCATCGCGCACAAATGCTGACCCAGCTTCGGGCTGAAGATATGCATGTTCTTGCGGATGGGTGCGATAGCTCTTTTCGATGATGACGTCGGCTTGCGCAAATGCATCCACAATGGTGCCACAGGAAAGCGTATACTCGTGCAGAATGTTATTATACGTGTCGCTATTTTGGTTCGGGTGAATTTGAGGTGATTCGGGCTTCATTGCTTCAATTGGATCTGTTATAACCGGCAGAGGTGTATAGTCTATTTTAATCAGTTTGGCTGCTGTCTCGGCTTCGGCAGCACTTTCGGCAACAACCACCGCCACTTGATCCGCTTCCCAGCGCACATGTCTCGCAATTTCTGTGCTATCAATCCCGCACAGCACAGGCTGATCGGGAACAATCAATCCATATTCATTGCACGGAACATCCGCTGCGGTCAACACGCTGATAACACCCGGTGCAGCCATTGCAGCGGTAATGTCCACTGCGTCGATGCGTGCATGGGGGATGCCAGCAAAGACTATCTTCGCCCATGCCTGATTTGGGTAATCGATATCACCTGGATAGGTGGCGGTTCCAGCAACTTTTTCTATTGCATCTGCACGAGGTAAACTGCTTCCAAATGCTCTCATTGGTCTGATATCTCTTTGCTAAAGTATTTTATTGGCTGGTAACTTTACAAAATCTATATAGATTCTTAGAAAAAACTAATCTTAGACTAATCCGCAGATATGATTCTAGTTGAAGTCTTAATGTTGATCTCACTTGCCTAATAAAAACGAATTGCCGCTATTACAATTAATAGGTGATTTATTGTATTATGGTAAAATTAAGCAGAAAACTTTAATCTTTAAGCACGCTGTTATTTAGTATGTCTACCGTACTAACCGCAGTATATATCGGAGCTTGTATGGCAAAAAAATCAAAAACAAAAGAAACGCCTTTAAACGCGCGCCAACGTAGAGAAGCCGTGCGCGAAGAGGCTGCCCGTAGTCGTCGCAACCAGAATATGCTGCTCGGTGGATTTGCGGCTGCATTACTTATAATTGTTACCGGATTCCTTTATTTAAGCGTTCGCGGGCAAGCACCAGTTGCAGGTGAGGAAGTGTTTATCTCTCAGGGCAATGCACATATTGATTATGGTTCTCGATCCCCAATCGAATATAATAGCGTGCCCCCTTCTTCTGGCCCGCACTATGATCCGCTAGTTCCTTGGGCAGCCTTAGATGGCCCAAGACGGTATGAGGAACTTATCCACAACTTGGAAGATGGCGGCGTGATTATTTATTATCAATGCGAAGAAGAGTGTCCCGAACTTGTGGCACAACTGACTGAAGTTGCTGAGTCATTTTGGGGCAATGCTAGACCCCGTAATCATGTAGTGCTGGCCGAGAATGACCCGACTTTTTCAATCAACGATGGGCAGCCTTTGCATCAAGACATGGGTGCAAAGATTGCGCTTGTTGCTTGGGGACGCATATTAAGATTGGATGAATTTGATGATGCGGCAATCCGTCAATTTGTTTCACGTTATGTTGGGATCGACCATCACGTTCGTTCATAATCGTATAGCTTAAAGATTTAACAAACTGCTTGAGAAGGTCATGTTGCCAACAAGTATTCATCTTTGATGGAATTTTTAGACGAATTTTGAGATATTTGGTGTAGCAGATCCATTAGGTTTTGATATAGCCGCTGTGCTATCAAGCCTGCAAATGGAGGCAGTCTACTCCACCGGTGCGAACCACACAATTGTTCAGAGAGCCCAAGTTGAATCTTGATTTTGCTATACAGCTATAGTTAGAAAAGCCATTCTACACCTGTAGAATGGCTTTTTGATGCGTAAACTATTAGCCCTGCTGCTAAACCTGTTCAAAATGTTCAACATCTAGCACAAAAATTGTGGCCCCGCCCACATGTTTCTCGACTGGCGTTGGAATATGAACTTCGCCAGGCTCCATGACAGGGGGAAGTGGCGTAATAAATTGTCTACGGTTTGGGCTACTTTCACGGATAATTTCCAGTACCGTATTCACCTGCTCATTCTCTACCCCACAAAAGATAGTTGTATTTCCTACGCGTAAAAAACCACCTGTTGTGCTTGTGACCGTTACCGCAAATCCCCGTTTGGATAAACGAGAAAGTACATTACGGCTGTCGTCGCTGTTGACAATAGCCATGACAAGTTTCATGATAGATATCCTGTTTTTTGCATCTACACTCTTGCGGAACAGGCAGAGCGTTTGGCTACCTGAGCTACAGAGATATGGGTAAGTGTTTGGGCTAAAATTTCTTCTTGCAATGCTTCAATTGTTTTGGCAGCGTTGACCACAAACCAGCGTGCAGGTTCCGCTTTTGCCATCTCCGAAAATCCTTGTCGAACACGCTGATGAAATGCCAGCGCCTCGGCCTCCATACGATTCCATTCGGCTGCATCCCCATCTTGCTTGCGCCTGAGTCCCTGAAGCGGGTCAAGATCAAATAGGATAGTCAAATCGGGTGTCAGGCCACCGGTGGCAAAGCGCCATAAAGTACGTAAATCGGGTATAGATTGGCCGCGCCCGTACCCTTGATAGGCGATAGTGCTATCAGCGTAGCGGTCACAAAGCACAATTTTTCCATTAGCCAATGCAGGATGGATAATTTCATCCACAAGCTGAGCACGGGCCGCGTTGAAAAGTAACGTTTCGGCCTTTGGCGACATTACGGTGTTGGATTTATCAAGCAAAATTGAACGAATCGATTGGCTAATCGCTGTGCCGCCCGGCTCGCGAGTTAGAAGAACGTCGTAACCTTGTTCGACTAATGATGCCTGAAGGTGGCGGATTTGTGTTGATTTGCCGCCCCCTTCGGGCCCTTCGAATGTGATAAAAAACCCAGAATGATCCATAAAGTGTTGAGCCTAGTCTCGGAAAATCCGCACGCGGCGATTGGGTTCTCGACCATAGCTGTGGCTTATCAGGTTGGCCGCCCGAACAAGCTGATGTTGCTGACTGCGTATTGTGGCTGTTTGCGGTCGCAATTCAGCTTCGGATGTTCCATTGAGAATTTTTTGAATCGCATCCTGCGTTTCGCGCATGGCTTGGGTAAATGCATCAACCGGCTGTGACGGTACCTGAAAGATGTCGACCAAACACTGTTCCATTTGCGTCGCTGTGTTGCTGCGCAGTATGTAAATTGGAATGTTGCGACGCTCGGCATCGGAGATAGGTTGCGGCTGTTGGCGATAGTAGTTTTTTAGGGTCATTACAATGTCAGCCATCTGCAAATCGTCGACAATTTCAATTGGGACATTCAAATTTTTGGCCGCGGCGCGCAAACGATTTTGGCCTACACCGTAGGGAAAGACCCGAACCATTTTGTTGATAGAAGCCGAGTCGTTGCTTTCGCTCTGCCCATTTTCGCCATTTAGATGACCATTTGTTTGCCCATTGCTGCTACCATTCTGCTTTCCAGCCTTTCCTCCAAACTCGCTTTTACCACGTTTGCGGCGCGTTCTGCCATTAGTTGTTTCGCCCGCCAGCTTTAGTGCCGATTCTTCAGACGCTTTTTCGACCTGAACCGTACCATTTTCATCAATCGAGCGAATTTCTGGGCTTAATGTCCAACCGCGCAGTAATGCGTCTACCGCTTCGCCCACATCATCGTGAATGGCGACGCGTTGGCGATCCTGAATTTCGATCAGCACATCAAACGTTGGCGGTGCCTTGCGCTCTAGAACAGTCTTTTGCGTGCCGCGACGGCGCGCCTCCTCGTCCGAAAGCGTTACAGAATCGATCCCACCAACCAAATCACTCAATGTTGGGTTCATCAGAAGATTCTCAAGGGTAATACCGTGCGCCGTACCGATCAGCTGTACGCCACGTTCGGCAATTGTGCGCGCGGCAATCGCTTCCAACTCGCGCCCGATCTCGTCAATCACAATGACTTCGGGCATGTGGTTTTCAACCGCTTCGATCATCACCTCGTGCTGCAAGGTTGGCGTTTGTACTTGCATACGCCGCGCTCTACCGATAGAGTGGTGAGGGATGTCGCCATCGCCCGCAATTTCATTGCTTGTGTCAACGATCACCACGCGCTTTTCTTCTGCGCGAACGCGTGATGCCTCGCGCAAGAGCGTTGTTTTGCCCACGCCCGGGCGACCGAGCAGAAGAATACTCTTGTTGCTGGTGACAATGTCGTTAATGATTTCGATTGTGCCATAGACAGCGCGACCGACGCGGCAAGTCAGGCCGATGACCTCATTTTTGCGGTTACGAATAGCCGAAATGCGATGCAGCGTGCGCTCGATTCCTGCTCGATTGTCTGCACCAAAGTTACCAATCTTGTCGATTATTTGCTGCAAATCTGTCAGGCTTATCTCTGTTTCGCTTAGATAGATTTCGCCATCTGTAAAGCGGGCCTCGGGTAGACGGCCTAAGTCCAATATCACTTCGATTAATTCTGCAGAGCGATTGGTTTGCTCTAGAGCTTGTCGAATTTCGTCTGGCAATACAGCCAAAAGCAGCTCTAGATCATCTGTTATTTGTAGTGTGTTCATATGGGGTTGGGTAATTTGGTTAATATTCAGTATGCTATCGTTCCTGCTTAGTTTTGATTTGATGGTTGGTTATCTGTCGGTTAGTAATAGTTTTGCGATTTTGTCATGTAAATGTGGTAGGGATTGCTTCTCCTACTGCATCGAGCATTCGCTCGTGAAGCGGGACTGTTGTGCGCGCCCAGACGGGCACCTGACGAACCATTCGCGCCCGATCTGTAAAGGGTGCAAACTGATACTCATTGAGGATGGAGTCCATCCCACCATGATAATCGCGCACGCCGATGTAAACAGGGAATTGGGGTGCAGCATTCTGTGCGATATTCAGGCCATGACCAAGTAAGGCATATATGTAGCCTGAGTTGGGATTTAAGGTGTCGACAAGCAGCCGGAGCCACGTGCCGCGCGGCCCTTGACCAATTAAAATGCAACCCTGTATCTCGTCTCTATCGCTTAAGACAAATGTGCTATGGTAACCAACGTGCCACCAGTCTAGCATCGATAGTTTTACATTATTCGTTCCATTGGATCGATTGCTGCGTAACGAGGCGGTTAATGCTCTTGTTTTTGTGCCGTCACTCGCATCGTCACTAATAAGCCCGTTTCGTATATTCCCTTGACCGAATCCTTCGGCACGCTGAACAGATTTTGGAGTAACTTTTGAATAAAGCTTCTGCAGCGCCCAAATGTCGGCTGCCGTCTGCTGCCGAATTCGGATTGACTCGTTCTTGCCCTGTGTACTGCTCTGCGTATAGGAATATTGTGGCTTGTCACTGGGATTCAGCCGCCAAATTGTTTGACTGGTGTAGGTGCGAAACCCTGTTTGTGTAAAGGTTTTTACGGGTAGCGGCTGATCGGGCACATCGGCATAGACGCGTCTTATCTGTCGATTTGCCGCTTCATGGATGTAATGGGCAAGGAGCTTTTCCCAAATGGCGGGGTGGCCTCTGGGTGTGTCGAGCGCTGGAGCTAATAGTGTGATATCTGCTTCTGGACGTCCAATACGCTCTTGTGTCTGTATAAAGCCAGATTGTGCAAGGCTATTGCGCTGTTGACGTAGGATGTAGGTGTTTGCTCTCGCGCCAAACCAAGGAACGATAGAACTAAGAGAGGTTATAGCTGCAACGCGTGGCTGGAGCAATGCCTGTATGGCATTGAGCTTGGTTGCTTGACCACCCAACCGTTGAACTAATAAGAGGTCGCCTAATTGACAAGGGCGAATCACTGAGTAGTGTTCTCCTCAGAAAGATATAATAGAGAGTATTTTACGATTAAAATACTTTATATGATACGAACGTTTGAGTGTCAGGCTAAACTAGGAAAATGGTGTCCAAAATTAGAGCAGTTTTTCTAGTTTAGCTGCGGCCATACTGGGAATTTTATTTTTTGGATGGCCCTAGACCCCTATTGTACAGGATGTAAGGTACTTTTTCAAGTGACAAAATACACATTTTGGGGCCGTGCTGTGCAATGGCGTTAAGTTGAACTATAGTTGGAACCGGCTGGTGAGCTTCGCCGAACCATAACCCGATGGGGCCGCCTCTGCGTGTTCCGCCTAAGTCCACGGATGTCGCAAGCGACTGCTTCGTAAACAGTAAACCCATTGGGAGAAAGGGGTATTTCTTAACTTAACACCATTGCGTGCCGTGGGTCTGACTAAAAATCGATATTGATTCCGCCCCGCCGCTCTCTTCGTTTGCCCCGCTCTTCTTCTTTGATCGCATCGCTTTCGCTGCGTTCGATGAGCGAATCTAAAAACGCCCGAGCAGTAAATAAACTCTCGCGTCGCGCTGCATAAAGGTGCTCCCAAAAATCTTCCGATAGCCCCAGGTCGTTATAGCGCAGTTCTTCGGCCAATCCGGTTGCGCCCTCGACCGCCCATGCCAAAAAGTTAAACGAATTTTCTCGTTGGTCGCTAGGTTTCCGTCTTTTCTTCTCATTGGTGTCAGCAGCATCTGATCTGTTATCGAGTGAATCTTTTTGCGTTGCCATTAATATTTTCCTGAATATTCTACGACTGTCTGTTTAACTACCTGCTGCATCGTTAAGGCTTAATTTTTTGGTTGCTTATACCTGTGAAGTAAGCATCTAGACGCAATTATGCCCATGCAGCTTTCCTCAACTGCGTGTACCTTCCGATGCTAACTCCACTACTGCTAATTCTACTACAATAACGACACATATAACCCTTATTTTTGGACTTGACGTTACGCTAGCTCAATGCCACTAATTCATTGGTATTGACTATCCGATTTGGTCGACAAGCACGCGCATCACCTTATAATCCTCTCCACCAAAACGATACTTATACTCTTCATCACCCTGCATGAAATCGTAAAGGCGCAGTCCGGCCGCGATTGCATATTGAATGGTATAGGCGGTGATGACCCAGCCAGGGCTATACTGCTGATACAGATCGGGATCATAACCGGAATTGTAGAGCAGGAATGAATCGTTGTATTCAAATGCAAAAAGGGCTGCGGCTCTTTCACCGTTAATAGAGAGAAAACAGAGGCGTAAATAGCCCGCATTCAACATGTTTCGAGCCATGCCCTTAAAAAAGCGGGCCATCTCCTCGCTCATAAACTCGGCTTTGTCGTCGCGGCTTGCCCGCTGTAGGCGAATAAATTCATCGATCTCAGCTTCGATGTCGCGTAATTTATCCATTTCTGGATCAAGGCCGACAATGTAAAAATCGACAATCGTTTCGCGCTCGGCTTTTCTCCGTTTGCGCCGGATTTCGTGTCGCTGCTTTTTCTCTACTTGGTCGGCCAAGTACTCCTCGTAGCGAAGCGGCAACATAAATTGTGGGGCAACATCTTCCTGCTGAACTTTGACAGACCAGCCAGCGTCGCTGAAAATTTCTGCGCCCAATTTATAGCTGTGGCTTGCTTCGGGCAAATTGCATAGATCCAGCCGATCCCATTGCGGTGCCTCGTTGCTGCGTAGCCACTCGACAAAATTGTTGTATGCTTCTCGCTCCCATCCCTCGGCAATAATTGCATCAAGATAGTCACTTACCTCGATGCAGCCAACGAGCGTCAAAATAGCCAACTTGCTCGATACGTCACTATTTGCTGACGAAGCATTCTGCTCTGCAGAATAGGCGGGTCGGATGTAATGATAGAGTGGAAAGAGAGCAATCAGTTCATCCGTTTCAGTCTCTCGAAAGGCCATGATCCACAAATCTCCATGACCTAAATATGACCACCACGTGGTTTGCCATTCATACGTTAGAAAAAATGAATTAAATCGGTTGCGGCTTAAAAGCGGATTCCATTCTGTTTTGAGCGCTTCGAATGAGCGATAAACTACGGGCTTTAGGGGACAACAGGCAGATTCAGAAACGTTCATAACCTCTCTTGTTTCAAGTGCTTAATTTAATATGTTTCGCAGGCAGATTTTATCGTCTTCTAAATAATCTTCTGATGAACGGAATTCTATTTCTCCCTATCAAGGCTTGCACTATAAAGAGCAGGAACCCAAGCACAGCCACCCCCATCAAACAGGATATCATCATTTGTAACCCTCGAAAGGTATTTGTCGGTTGTGGATCTGGATCCGAGCTGCTCAAAAGACCCCTTATCCATGATGAATTGTTTCTTTCGGGCGCATAGGTTGGTAGCGTAGTTGGTACCTGTAAGCCTACAGCCGGTTGAATTCGTGTAACTGAATATCCGGGTATCTGCTCATCCTCACCACTCATAATTAGTGGATCGCCGATTTCGGTTGACATCAGTTGTGGTACAGACTGACTTGTTGGTGGCCCACTAAAAGTTCGAGTTGGAATAGATGTTGCTGACCGATTCGTTGCGGTTGGGTTTGCTCTAGTTGGCACAGGCGTTGTAGTGGGTGCCGTTGTAGCTGGCGCAACTGCCGCAATCGGTGTCGGCAATACCGCGCTTACTTGGCAGCCGATCAGCTCGATATCATCAACAAATGACCATGTCCGCCTACCATTTCCATCGTTGTAAACGTTAAAGTAAACATAAAAATTTCGACCACTGTACTTTGCAGTATTAATCGACTCACTTTCGATTTTCCAATCTGCTGGCTTATTGCGGTGGCGGTGAATCACCTCAATTGGTATTAGATCCGGCTCTAAGAATATTACATCCGCGCGATCGCTCGTGCGATCAGGATTACTATCTGCGGCTTCTTCGCTCTTCGTAAGATGCCGCCATCGCAGATCGAGCTGGGCAACACTCGAGGGAATCGAGACCAATTGACGAATGGATGAGTATGTTAGCTGGTTGCTTTCCCCGTTGTTTGGCGGGTTGCCCAGCACAACTGAATAGTTGCCGCTATTGGATTCTGCATTGGTAAGCTGAGCCTGTACTGGATCTCTGCCGCGATGCCATTGCAAGTCGTTATCAAAATATGCGTTTCCTGCCTCGAAATTCCCATCGATTAGATAATTTCTACAATTACTGGGATTAACAACTGGGGGGCGAGTAACGATTGCCGTGCTGGTTGCGAATGGTGGTATAGCCGTTGCCATCGACGTGTCGATGGTCGGCGTCAGCGTCGGTAGTGGTGTTGTCGTGGGTGTACTTGTTGCTGTTGACAGTGGATTGCAGGCCAAGATCGAAACATTGTCAACATTCATCGCGAGGCTACCATTGCCGCCATCATTTTCGACAGCGAAATAAAGATTAATCTGTTGCCCCGCATAGGCCGTCAGACTATATTGCTTTGCGACCCAATCGCCTGTGTTACTTTGCTCTGTCAATACCCGCGTTAGAAATGTACCAGTAAGATTGTTAAAGATCTCAACAAACTGCACATCGGCATCTGGTGATGGGTTCCCGCGCGTGTAATAATAAAATGTCAAGAAGATGGATGTCACCCCTGTGGGCAAACTCACTGTCTGTTTAACAAAGCTACTGCTTTCCACATTCGCCAAATTCACGATGCCCAACTGTATGGATTTGCCGCTATTATCGTGCGTGATATCACTTACATGCATCGGTGGGCGGGCGCTGCGGTTTAGCTCCCACTCTGGACCTAGCGTCTCAAAGCCCCCGTTTTGTATCAATTCGCTACAGCCTGGGGGGGGCTGATTCTGCACGCTATTTTTTATTGTATAACTTGATGCAGCGTGTGCTGCTGGGAGCAAAGAATTTTCTTTTAAGGTCGATACTGATAGCGCACAAATAGTAAAAAATGCAAACAAAAAAACCATCGGCAAAATACGTTTATGGATGATATTTTTGACCAAGCTCCGCCATAGATTCTTACATTTCCCGCTCAACAATTTGCTAGGCGAGTTGCTAAGCAAGAATTTTAGTTTGTGCGAATGCGCACGATTATTGTTACTCAGCCATGCCATAAAAGGTCATGCTCTCCGTTGAGTTAGTTGCAATCTGTCGGATGGGATTCTGTTCTATATTCCTAAATTTTACCATAACAACAGGCGATCTTGATAGAGAAATGTATGATATACTAAATAAGCATGGAATATTTCGTCACCCTGACAACAATCACTGCGCATTTTGCCTGCAATATTGTTTGTACAGAACAAAAACCACAAATATAAATCAACGTGCTAAGTCGAGACAAAGTAATCGCGGCCATCGAACGAAAAGGCCCAAAATTTCAAGAGTTCTTGGATGCCCGCAGCGCACAGCGCAATGCGTGGAATCAACATGTTGCCGCCTTCCTAAAGTTCGATTTTATGGAAATGAGCGAGCACATTGCGGAACGGATTCAACTAACCAACGACGAATGGATTGGCGCGCTGCCAACACCAGAGTTTGATCTGGCCGAGGATCTCTGCTTATCTTTTCCACACCACTGGCGCAATCACCGCGAGGCGCGCCAATGGGCACTAAATATATTGCAAGATCGGCCCGTTTTGGCTGTAGACGGTAGCCAAATTACCCCAACAAAAGAGTATGCCGTGCCGGTTGGCGCAATCCAAATTGGCTGGTTTATTAACTATCATCGCGCCGACATGCAGTATGAGAAAGATATCGAGTTTGATATTCTGGCTCCACAGGAGTTAATTGCCGATGGGGACAACCCAAACGATACGGAACTGCTCTTTGCGGACCGAATCATCAATCAAGAACGTTTTTTACGTGAGTGCCATAAACTTTGTGAATTGATGGAGCGTCATAAAGATTTGCCCGACGTAGAGAAACCAATCTGCTTCTTTGACGGTTCGTTTATTGTGAGCTTTGCGGGGCAGATGAAAGAGAGTCGGGCTGCACCCTATGTTCGAGCGATGCAGACACTGTTGCGCGTTTCGGAGGAAACGCGTGTTCCGCTGATTGGTTATGTGGATAACCCATACAGCCGCGATATCGTTACGTTGATGAGTAATTTGCTTCTGAGCCAACCGGATGCGATCCCAGGAACAGATGCAAGCTTTTTATTGCGTCTATTGTCAGCTGAGGAGTGGGGCGCACGCAGCCCGATTTTTATTTGCGCGCGGGCCGATGCGTTGACCCGAGAAGATAAAAAGTGGGCCGCGCGGGGGGAAAGTCGTGCAAATTTTTACAAAAGTGTCGGCTTTACTTATGTGAAATTGGCGCGAAATCACCCACCTGCCCGGATCGAATTGCCTCTTTGGTTGATAGAAGAAGGTCGTGCCGAAAAAGTGCTAGATCTTGTGCGTGCCGAATGTATTGTAGGCACTGGCTATCCATACGCAATCGAGACTGCCGATGCACTTGCCGTGATTAGTCAGCGGGATCGACAACGCTTCTACGCAATTTATCAACAACTAGCAGAGGAACACAATTGGCCTTCTCTTACGTATAGTAAGAAGGTAACAAGCAAAAAGAATCGACGCTAGTAGAGATAGCCGCATCTTCTCGATAAGTGGCGGCGACCGCTAGCCAAAAGAACATAAAGATCATGACAGAATCAAATAAGCCCACTACTCTTTCAGGATCAGAAATACCAAATCACGAGATGGCAGATGTAGCGCTTTCAGATGAGCAAGCGCCATCGTCTGCCAACCGTGTTGAACCTGCCACACAAACAGACACAGAAGCAGAGACAATAACAGATACAGTAACAAGCACAGTAGCAGACAAGCAACAGCACCTATCGATCTCTCCGTCCACCATGTCTCTGCTGGGCAACGAAGATGCCAAGTGGGATACGTCTACAAAGCGTATGGTGCTGGGCATTTTGCTGATTGCCTTTATCTTCATTATTTGGTTAAGCCGACCAATTGTTTCTATCCTGATATTTAGCAGCATCGTGGCATATCTGCTGAAACCAATTGTCGATTTGGCTGAACGGATTCGCATTCCACGCGCCGCTTCGACCGTGCTAATATTTTTGCTGCTGGCGGTTGCCTCTATTGTTGTGCCCATTGTGCTTGCCCCAATTCTTGTTGAGCAGCTTGGGTTGCTGATCTCATTTGATCGCAACGCTATTGTGCGCGATCTAGTGGCGTGGATTGAGCAATCGCTGGCGAATTTACCCCAAGAAGATATCGTGATCACGCTACTGGGAGACCGTACATTTACGATTCCTGTTGGTGAAACAGTAAAACAGGTAGAAGAGAGTATTCAACGCTTTACCTTCATCCCAACGCTGGCCGGAATTCTTAATTACTTTCAGACGGCAGTTGGGACCGCCACCAATGTAGTTGGCAGCGCCACAGCAATTAGCTTTACCGTTGTCGGCGGGATCGTACAGTTTTTGGTCACCACAATTTTGGTCTTTGTAGTGAGCCTCTATCTGACCAAGGACGCGCCGAAGATCCGAATGTACGTTGAAGATCTTTTTCCTCGCTCGTATCAGCCCGAGTTGATGGGGTTGCTTAAACGAATTGGCGGGATCTGGCAAGCCTTTTTTAGGGGCCAAATTGTCCTCTGTTTGGTCATCGGATCGATCACAACGGCGACGCTATATCTGCTCGGAATGCCTGGCGCACTGGTGCTTGGAATTTTCGCTGGCGCAATGGAGATCATCCCCAATTTGGGGCCAGCGCTTGCGCTGATTCCCGCGTTAATTGTTGCGCTGATTCAGGGCAGCACGAACCCCGCATTAATGGAGTTGGGCAACATGGGGAGCCTTGGGTTTGCGTTGCTCATCATCGGCGTTTATTTTGTGATTCAGCAGATTGAGAACAGCATAATTGTGCCGCGCGTGATTGGCGACAGCGTAAATTTGCACCCGGTTGTTATTATCTGCGGCGTCTATATCGGGTTCAGCATTGGGGGCATATTAGGTGCGTTTTTGGCCGCGCCCGTTATTGCAACCGTACGTACGATTGGCAGCTATATCCACGCAAAGTTGCTCGACTACGAGCCTTTCGTTGATGAGGATCTGCCGCTTGCATCATCCGGTATGCAGCCCACTGTCTATCGCCGCACAGTCACCGGCAAAGAGTTAGCCGCGCGGGATCAGGCTGCGGTAAGGCAGCTCGGATCTGATGATTTACCCGAGACAGATGAAGGCGACTCGCTCTTGGACGAGAGCACCGTGATTAACGGTTAATATATCTATCCGAATGGACCTACTTTGATAACGCCTGCCCCTATATTCATGCTTATACTTCACCCTAAATTACCCTGAAAAATCACATGCCAAAATTCGATACAGAAGACGGTTTTATCCACTATGAAATTCTCGAAAAAAGGGCAAATACTCCCCCGCATTCTGCTTCTTCTGCCCAAATAATTACCCTGCTGCACAACTTTATGAGCACTGGACGTATTGCGTGGGGGCGGATCGCCGAGAGGCTGACCGCTACCCACCGCGTTTTGCTAATCGACTCGCCCGGTCATGGCCGATCGATTGGCTACCCCGATGCATATGACCATCTGGAAATGGCTCGCCGGATTGCACAGCTTATGCGGCATGTCGGTGCGGAAAATGGCCATCTAGCTGGATGCAGTAGCGGCGGCATGATTGCGCAGCATATTGTCAATGAAGGCTTTGCACAACCTGCTTCTCTTATACTAGTGAGCACGACTTACAGCAACAATCCTGAACGAACAGGTAATGAACGAACGGTGACCCCCGAAGCATTTCAGATGGGCACAAACTGGCTTGATGCCACTGCAAAACTCCATGATCCGCATCAAGGCGCAGGGTATTTCGATGCTGAGCTTTTGCTTGGGTACCGAGAGCTAGACAAATATACGGGTTTGGATTTATCATTAGATTCACTCAGAACTTGGCTGTTGCCTACCTGCATTATCCACGGGGAAAATGATGAGTTTTTTCCACCTTATATTCCACAAAGTATGTCTGATGCAATTCCTAATGCCACGCTACACATCATTCCCAATCAGATGCACGCACTGATATTTCGGAAATCTGTACAGGTATTCGAGATTATGCATCAGTTTTTGGCACAACTTTAATCACTTGGGCATTTTCTTCATGAGGATAGTAAACTTAATCATGGAGCAGCCAAACCATCAGTAGCCTGCGCACATGCGTTTGATACGGGAAACAGGCTAAAAGCCCTGTTATATCCGCCAAAAGTGCGATATTTAACCTGTTTGCAACAGGTTTTCCGTGTTCAGGCTACGCTGCCGTAGGCTATTGTACTCCACGGTTAATTGTACCTATACCTCTTCATGGCTAAGCCAGAAAAATAATTATACGAATTCAGCAGCTTTTCTGTAGCAATGTGCGGCCATGCCATATATTTGATTCTCTGTAATGACGATAGCAAATATAACGTAATAGGAAATCCTTCATGTCGGATCCACACACCCAGAATCAATCCAACCGAACGCTTCTTTTACTCCCTTTAATAGGGATGACTATCTTTCTCTTACTTAGCATGAATCCTGTGCAGAACACGAACGCGCAGGGTACTATCCCACCGACGGAGACACCCGCCCCACCGACAGAGACACTCGTCCCACCGACGGAGACACCCGCCCCACCGACGGAGACACCCGCCCCACCGACGGAAACACCCATCCCAGCAACAGAAACACCCATCCCATCGACGAAGACACCTATTTCCCCTACGGAGACACCTGTTCCACCAACGAATACGCCAACCGTTACGCCCACGCCAACCAGTACACTAACGCCAACGCCAGCCGTTGGTACGCTAAATGTCGTAAAAACTGTGGACTGGGGCAGCGGCGGACCCGATCCGCTACAGTCATTCCAGCTTTGTATCCAAGGCCCATCCTTCCCCATTGCTAACTGTAAATCTGCATTCTACTTGGGATCCACAGTTGTTTGGCAAGGATTGCTGCCGGGGCGCTATACGGTAACGGAGAACATTAACGACTTTTGGGATGTGGAAATTGATGGCTCGCCGGCGGTGGTTCGAATTGGTCAAACCAGTAGTGCTTTTGTAAAAAATAAAGCAAAGCCCGCCAGCATCTCGCTACAGACAAGCGCGAGCGAATCTGTGATCTCGTCAGGTACAGAAGTGACCTATACGTACATTGTGCGCAACACGGGCGAAATTCCCGTGCGTAATATTTCTCTCAGCGATAACAAATGTGCACCGATTTTGCCAGACAATGCCGCGATAGAATTGCTGCCGAATGAAATGAGTCGCTACAGCTGTAGAACGACAATAACAAAAGATACATTTAACGAAGTATTTGCCAATGCGACCAGCTACTTTAATGAAGATATCCAGAGCAATCGCGCCATTACGTTTGTAGATGTACAACCGCATCTTTCGATTTTAGAAAGCGTCACTCCTTCGGCTCGCTTAGAGCCGGGTGGGGAATTTATTTATGGGGTGATGGTCGAAAATTCGTCGTCTGAGCCGATTACAATCCAGTCTATTTTTGGGAAGTATAAGCTGAGCGAGGCGTGCCTGACGTTGACTGGTCAAACCATCGAACCGGGTGGCTCGCTTCAATGCTCATATGGTGTAACGCATTCCAACACTGGCTCATATATTAGCCGAGTTACGGTGAAGGCGTCCGACGATGAGGGCAACGAAGTGGTTGATAGCGCCACTACGCTTGCAAACGTGACCGATATTCCATCAGCAATCAAGGTAGCGCTTGAAGTTGTTCCGGCTACGGTTTTGGAACCCGGGGCCACGGTGCGATTTAATTTAACCGTAAACAATCAAAGCACAATTGATACAGTGACGATTACTGATATTGCCGATTCGATCTACGGGGATGTAAGAAATGTGGATGATTGGAGCTCTTGCACGCTGCCGCAATATCTTTCGGTACGGGGCAGCAGCGGGGATAGTTATTCGTGTAGTTATAAGGCATACATAGCTGGCGCAGTGGGCGATCTGCAGGTGAATGCATTGACGGCTACGGGCGCTGATGACGATGGCAAAGTAGTTTCTGCAAAAGATTCGGTTACCGTTGTTGTCTTGCCTGCAGAATCTGCTTTGGCGGTGACCCATGGTGTGGATGTTGCAACGGTGCCAGAACCGGGTGGAGTGGCCACATTTACCGTTGCCTTGCAGAATGAGAGCGAGGCTCTTTCGTTTCGAATCGACTCGTTAGTGAGCAGCGATTTTGGCAACGTGGCGCAGCTGGGCGAAAGAGAAACTGGGGATATTGTCGCAACCTCCTGCCAAACACCAATCTTAATCGAGCCAGCAGCGCGCGCCGAGTGTACATATACAGTTGCCATTCAGGGCAACGCAAATGATGCCTACATGAATAGCATTGTCGCTACTGGTGTAGATCAGTTAGAGCGCACCATCTCGGGCGTTGACGAAACAACTGTTGCCATCTCTAATGTACCGCCGCTGCTTGTTGTGACCAAACAGACGAATCAACTGAGCATTCCAGAAAGTGGGGAAGATGTTGACTTCACGGTGACAATTACAAATAATAGCTCGGCTGACGCGATTAGCGTAGATACGCTGACCGACAGCGAATTTGGGGCCGTTGGCGAGGGGTGTTTACCCGAACTGCCCGCCACGCTGCAAATTGGCACTACAATGGTTTGTACCTTTACACGCTTTGTTCGAGGTGATTTTAGCGTACCGCACGAAAATATTGTGACAGTTAGTGGTTTTGACGATGATAACCAATTTTTCGATGCGACCGCTACTACATTGCTACCTTTTAGCGACGTTCCAAGTAGCGTTGATATTGCCATTGAAGCGAGCGAAACAACAGTTTCTCGCGTGGGCGATCCGGTTGTCTTTGGCATCACCATCGAGAATACAAGCATGGCCGATGCGATTTCGATTATCACGCTGCGAGATTCTGTTTACGCAGATCTTACCGATGCGAGTAATCCGCTGCTGCTGCGCACAAATTGCGATATCCCGCTATTGCTGATGCCTGGGCAGCTGTATCGTTGTCAGTTTACTGCACTGATTAGCGGGAACATTGGCGGCGTGCAAGATAATGAGATACTAATCATTGCCGAAGATGATGATGGGGGGCGTGCTGAAGCCCGTGCTAGCATATCGGTATTAGTTGCCGAGCCGATTTTGGCCGCTATCAAGTCAGTTGAGCTAGTCGCTGTTGATCCAACTTCTGACGGCAGAGTTGCTCGTGCAGGCGATCTGCTGCGCTATAAAATTTTGATTGAGAACAGCGGCAATGCATCTGCCCTAAATGTACGCATCAGCGACATTATTGACAACAACACTCGCTTGGTTGGTGGCTCGATTATGGCAACGCAAGGCGCTATTTTAAGCGGAAACAGTGTTGAAGATTTGACTGTGCGGATCGAATTAGGGGATATTGCGCCAAATCAATCAGCCACGCTCATCTTTGATGTGCAAGTTAAGGATGATATTGCTGAAACGGTTGGTGCAATTTCCAACCAAGCAATTATAACGGGCGATAATTTTCCCTCGCTGCCCAGCCGCAGCCCCGATGGGAATGGTGCCACCGAGATAACCGTACGGCTAGAACCGCTGCTTTTGGCAGAGATGGTTGCCACGCTGGTTGGCGATTTGAATGGCGACGGTGAAGTGAGTCCCAGTGAGGCTGTCGAGTATCGGCTGGTTGTGACAAATCGCGGTACAGCTAGCGCAAACAATGTGCTGCTTACGGTGCCGATTGATGCATACGTACTGCTGCAACGTGGCAGTGCAAGCACAACACAGGGCCAAATTTCGACTGACGGCAACGAAAAGCAGGGATCGATCCAATTTGCTATTGGTACCCTTGCACCTGGGGCGGCGGCCACAGCTCGCTTCACCGTGCGGATCAAAGACGCGCTTCCGGCGCAGATCACGCGGATTGAGATGCAGGCGCTGTTAGATGCAGATGGAGAGGCACTTACCTTTAGCGATGACCCTACATTGCCCGGCGATAGCGATCCCACTATCGTCTTGCTCAATGGAGAGGCTGTACTCGATGCATCCAAGCGCGATTTGTTGCTCATCGATGCCGATAACAATGGGTTTTATTCTGATAAAGATATTATCATTTACCAGATTAATGTACGTAATAGCGGAAATCGTGATGCGCTGAATGTAGTTTTTGAAGACATTCTAGACACGAAGCTTGTACTGCTGCTTGGTTCTGTGCAGACCGATCAGGGAATTGTGGAAATTAATGCGAATGAGAGTCCGCAAAATGTTAAAGTCTTACTTGGAGCGATTCCGCATGGTGAAGAAGTGCGGCTTAGTTTTCAGGCGCAGGTTACTCTTCCTCTGCCGAATGGCGAACTCGATACTCGCGTTTCGGGTATATCCAATCAGGGTGTTTTACGCCGCCCAAGTATGCAACCAATTTACACCGATGACCCGGATGTTGAAGGGTTGGCGAATGTGACTTTTACTGCGTTGGCCGCGGAGGCAAATTTGCAAGTGACGAATCGCGATCTGCTTTTTGTGGATGCCGATGGTAATAAATTGGTCTCTGCTTATGATACGCTGCTCTATTTGATTGTGGTGGAAAATACGGGCACTGTTGCCGCACACAATATCCGCATTACCGATACGCTCGATCCGCGGACGCGGCTAATCGCAGGCACGGTGGAGACGAATATTGGCATAGTCGAAGTGGGTAATGGGCCAACGGATAGTCGCGTGGAGGTGGTGGTTCCTGTGCTTCAACGTAATGAGCGGATCATTGTTAGCTTGCTTTCCGAAGTTCAGCCCGAACTTTCGCGCTTGCCGCTGAAAAATCAGGCGATTGTGAGTTATTACAGTACGGATGATCCGACTGGGCTGGGTAATGAAGAGAGCGCTTTTTTCCGCAAGACAGGCTCTGACGACCCAGACACAACGACTAATGATGATGCCACGCTAACACAAATTGGCAGCGGCATTCAAGATATTTTTATGCCCTTTATCTTTAACTAATGTTGAGTAACTTTTATGACACTTGCACCCAAAACTGCTTCAATAATTCGTAAATCACTTCTCTTTATGCCTGGCGATAGTATGCGCAAGATTGAAAAAGCGACAGAGCTTGCTGTCGATAGCGTGATCATGGATCTGGAAGATGGCGTGGCGCTCAATCAGAAAGAGGCCGCGCGCGATGTTGTCTCGGATGCGTTGACCACGCTAGATTTTGGCGAGCGCGAGCGTTTGGTCCGCATGAATCCGCCCGATTTTGCCCCTACATTTGTGGATATAGAAAGAACGATCGAGGCTCGCCCCGATGGATATGTTGTGCCGAAGCTAGAGGACCCGTACCAACTGATTGCGGTGGACGAATATTTGAGTGCGGTCGAACGGGATAACCACTGGCCAATGTTGTCGATCCGCTTGCTGGCCGTGATCGAGACGGCGCTTGGTATTCTCAACCTGAACGCAATTGCTGGGGCCACGCCACGGCTCGATGCGCTGATGTTTGGGGCAGAAGATCTGGCTGGCGATATTGGTGCCACACGTACGGAGGCCGGGTGGGAAGTTTTCTATGCCCGCAGTGCAGTGGTGACGACTGCCGCTGCTTATGGGTTGCAGGCTATTGATACGGTTTTTATCAATTTAACTGATTTAGCTGGCTTAGAAAAGGAGTGTCTCTTTAGTCAACAGATGGGCTATTTGGGCAAGATGGCGATCCATCCTGGGCAACTTGAGACGATTAATCGGGTCTATACGCCGTCGCCTGAACAGGTAGCGCAGGCTCAGCGGTTGATCGATACGTTTGAGGAAAATCAGGCTGCGGGTACGGGCGCATTTGAGATGGATGGTAAGATGGTCGATATGCCGATGGTGCGCGCCGCGCGACGTGTGTTGGCGCGTGCGGGGCGGTGATGGGGTCCCATAAATGCTCCGTCGTAAACAGTCTCATCGTAAACAGTCTCGTCGTTTGATGATGCATTGTCGTTGTAGCAGGATTGCTTTAACGCCGTGCGATTAGGATTCCAAACCGTACACTCCATACTTGCCTATGTGTTGCCCATGTGACTCTCTGTATGACTTTGGGGACTGGTCGATGTGACTGTTGCGCCCGTAAAGTAAGCGTGCATTCTTTACTTTCATCACAGTTTAACTTGCGCTTCAACGCAAAATTCTTGGAGATAAAATGACACTTTACGGTTCCCTTCTGTTTATCCATATTGCTGGTGGGTTTGCTGCCCTGTTTTCGGCATCTGTTGCCATCATTTCAAAAATCGTCGATGGCGCGCATAAATGGCACATCTATAGCGGGCGTGTCTACTTTGCCGGTATGGTGACCGTCTTCTTGACCGCTATCCCCATGGCAATTTTAAAGCCAAACCCCTTTCTCTTTATGATTGCTATCTTTAGCTTCTATTTGGCTTTGAGCGGCTGGCGACTTGCAAAAAACCGAGCCGGTACACCCCAAACAGTTGATTGGATCATTGCTGGCATTATGGCCATCACGTCAGTTTCGATGGTAGCCTTTGGGCTCTATTGGTTGCTTGGCGGCGAGAGTATGGGAATCACAATTATTGTCTTCGGCGCGATCGGGGCGGCATTTAGTTTGGCCGATATTCGCACTTTTCGAACTGGTGGCCTGAGAGGGAAAGAGCGTATTGCTTCGCATCTACAGCGCATGATGGGCGCAACGATTGCAACGCTCACGGCGTTCATTGTAACTAATTTTTATATCGAGCCGATTGTTATTTTATGGCTTGCACCAACGGCGGTGATCACGCCCATTATCACAATATGGAGCCGTAAGATCATGGCTGGCCGTCGTCTAAAAGGAATGGCGTGAGTGACAGTAACAGTAGTCTGTAGATCTGGGACCTTCGTAGCCCCGACTGTTTTTGCTAACAATTCGACTACCGATCACCGACTACCGATCACTGATTCTGATCTTGTGTCATAAAATCCCAAACAATACCATGAACCACACGCTCAACCGGCGCGTGGTCGTCCGTAAAAGGGCGCAACTCGACTGACGCCTGTGCCGCCCGGATCCGCGTTACCGTCTTCTGTGCAAAGGTGACAAACTCCGCTGGAAATTCGGCCGACAGCCCCGCAATATTTTGCTCGTAGCGCTCTAACTGAGTCAGCTCCATTGTGGCTACTACTAGCGAGTTCCCCAAATTTTGTGCTGGCCCCGGTTCATCGATAATATGAACAGAGGGGAAGACGACCGAAAGCGTCGACACCAGCGAATCGACGAGCGCAAAGTTATTGGCCGTCCGCCCGACGTTGATTGCCAGCACCCCCTCCTCGGTCATATGATCCCGCACTAGCGTAAAAAATTCTACCGTGGTTAAATGGAACGGAATATATGGTGGGCGATATGCGTCAACTGCCACCATCTCCCACTTTGCTTCCTTGGGCTGGCGCGCGAGCCAGTGACGCCCATCTGCCGCAATCGCGGTTAAGTTGGGCTGGTTCATCTCAAAATAGCGCTGCCCCACCTCGATGATCTGCGAATCAAGTTCGATACCCGTAATAGGAATAGGCCCATAAACATTGGTCAATAACTCGCTGACCGTCCCCGCAGCTAGCCCAATCAGCAGGACGTTGTCTGGTCGGATCTCTTCTGGCTGAATATCTTCTTGTGAAGATGGCTCTAGCGCCGCTTGCCCAAATAAAGGGGCGAGTAAAAAGTAGTCCCAAATGCCTTGGCTTAGCAGCATGTCAGGATGATAGACGCTGTGGATCCCAATGCCGTCATTGAGCTTTAGGTGACGTTCCGTTCCCCACTCGCGCACGGCAATATAGTTGTAGCGACTCTCATCCTCATACAAAATTGCTCCCGTTGCGCCGCTGTCCCACTCGCCCCGAATCGCATCCCTAGGACGACCAAAAAACGCCAACCCTAAGATAATAATAAGACCGATTAGTGGAACCCAACGGTGTTGCTCGCGCAAGCTAATAAGTATCAAAATGGTTGCTAGAACTAGCGCAAGGATGAAAAATGTCCAGCGTGTACCAAACGTTGGAATCAACCACAGCACGGGCAAAAATGTCCCAACGATACTGCCTGCGGTTGCAGTGGCATACAGTCGACCTACCGTTTGCCCAGTCATTTGCAGATCGCTAATGGCGAGACGAACAGCCCACGGGCTCACCATGCCAAGCAGAATGCCCGGCACGCTCAAAAGGAGCAACACGGCCAAAAGGGATCCGGCCAGTAAATTGACGGCAAAACTATCCATACCTGTTGCGGCCATGCGCAAAACGCTGCTGCTAAAGAGTGGGATCAACGCAACGCCAACCGCGGCTAACGTTGCCACCAGCACCAGGTAGCGCGGGTGTGGATAGCGATCTGCCAAGCGCCCGCCTATCCAAGCGCCGAGTGCCAGATAGAGCAGAATAAGCCCGATGAGCGACGCCCATACAATTTGGTTGTTGCCAAATGCCGGTTCCAGCAGCCGCGCGGCCGAGAGTTCCACACCAAGGGTTACAGCACCGATTGTAAAGACGAGCAAAGCTAAACGATTCATATAATTACCATACATTATTTTTACACATTATTTGTATCTTCTCAATAAATGGCGGTAAATGATCCGCTTGGTTTTGGTACACTGCATACAGCTATAGCGTTAGCGGCCAGCACTCAACTGACGCTACCGCTATTTATTAAGAAAAGATGAAAAGGGTCAACCAAAAGTGCAAAACAAAAAAAGTGGCAGACGAACACGTAGTTCAATCGGCCACTTCTTGATTTTATATATCCGTTCTAAACGAAAACGGGATTTTGTCAGCCCTGAGGTATATTCTTAAATAGGTGCGGTAACGTACCCAACATCTACTTCTATTTGATCATAAATTAGACATTCATCATTCTACCGCTACTGCGAACAGCACCCAATAAAACCTGTACTGATTGAGCAAATCCGCCACGATGCATATTTGTGAGGAAGCTCAATGTGTCCGTTGCCTGTCCGCCAAACTGAAGCACAATCCCGTCAAATGTGCAGCCTACAAAGCTTGGTGCAGGCCCACCAGAATAAGCAAATGTCACGTTGGAGAACTGACAGTTGACGTAGGTGTGTCCGTCGACTTCAACGCGAGAATCCACGTACGCGATATTTTCGATAGTTTGTGTTGTTGAATCTGCCATCGCTCTATTCGCCTCCCACGGTGGATGGGGCACTCACTATGCCCGTTTCTACTATCAAGTTAATGGCTTCATCCAGCGATATCTTTACCGTTCCGTCGGCATTAGACTCGAATCGGCTACTCTCTTCGATCTGATTGGCTTTAATATCGTCGTAGATATCGGCAAGGCTTTCGGGCAGCACAGGAACAGCGTCGAGAATACGGCTATTATAGAGTGGCCGAGTTTCATCACCATCGAGCACGACATTTTCGGGATAGTAGACATATCCATACCATAGGGCCGCACCGAGCAATCCTACAATAATTGCTAGAATAGCTCCCCCTCGCGCTAAGGTACTGTAATTATCACCTAAATGTGACGACGGCGGGAATCGAGTTGGTTCGCCTATTGGCAAATCGCCTTTTTCCACACCATCGAGAATGCGTTCAACACCGCCGCGCAAACCAAGCTGATAGAGCGTCCGCAGATATTCCGTTGTATTTGCCGCAGCCTCGCCCAGTTCTAGATCCGAATTTTTCAAAGAGCAATTAGTGAACGTTGGCTGTTCTCCACCATTGTAAACCATGCGGCAGCCAGTAAATGTACAATCTACATACTCATTACCATCTATAACAATTGTTTCTTTTATATACTGCCTATTTTCAATCGTAACCATAATCGGTATCCCCGTATTGAGAATTAATTCTCTAATAACGATGCGTCAACAGCATCCTGCAACTCTTGCGGCCACGTGTCTAAGTGCGCCTGTTGGCTAAGCTGTAATGCTCGAATGTATGCCGCAATTGCCCAGCGATCTTCTGGCTTGACGCGCGACGCATAGCTTAACATAGTGCCCTTACCATTGGCGATCACGTTCACATAATATCCGGCGGGCTTATTCAAAATTGCTGAATCGTGATAGGAAGCAGGCCGAGGAAACCCCTCCTCTGAAATTACGCCATTTCCATAACCAGAGTAACCGTGACAAGGCGTACAAGATACTTCATATCTCTCTTGCCCTCTTCTCAACAGACCCTCGGTAATATCTACAGGAAATTCATCTGTAAATTCGCCATTTACGATCCCCAACGCCAGATGATCGCTTATGTTGTGACCGACTGGAATCGCCTCGGGCAGAATTTCGCGAGCGGCAACTTCAAAGCTAGGGCTCGACTGATAAGGCTTTGCCAATTTGGCTTGATCGCGCATATTGTCACAGCCTGCCAGCACTAATATCGCAATCAGTAATAGAGGCAATATGAAACGATCAACTCGAATGGAATGCTTTTTTTCTATATTCACCGTTTCCCCCTAGCTGCGTGCTTCATTCACTGATCTTGGATTGAGGCTAGACAAAAAGCGCATCGTCTCTTGTCGATCGAATTGCTCATCTTGAGATTCGATGCAGAGATAAAACCGATTGCCCGATGAAAGCTCAAAGTTTGGCGTGTTAAAGATCGGATGGTACGGCAGCGGGAGCCCATTTAAAATCAACATAGCACCTGCCGTTGCCAGCGCACCAAACAAAATCGCTAGCTCAAACGTGATAATTGTAAACGAAGGCCAACTATTTAACGGGCGTCCACCGATGTTTAGCGGATACGAGATAACGTCCGTGTAATATTGCATCGTAAAGCCAACCAGCGCACCTACAATTAAGGCAATAAATACTACCCAAGACAATGATTTTGCTTCTAACTCAAGCGCTTCGCCAAGGCCTTCAACTCGATAGGGTGTAAAGGCCTTAATATCCTTATACCCAGCATCTTTCAGTTCCTTGACTGCTTCGATGAGCCTATCACCGTTTTGAAACTCGGCCACCAGCCCATACAAATACTCGTTACTCTCTGCCATTTTAGTCGTCTCCTGCACCTAAAAGTCCAGGTCGAGGCTGAATCATTCCGCCAGACCCATCATCGATGTCATCAACTCCCAACTCTTCCTCATCATCCATATATCCCTGTGCAGGCTTGTGGTGCTCAATCAATTCTTGTGTTTCAAAGATTGGAATCATCGGCAAGAAGCGGATGAACATGTAGAGCAACACCATAAAGAGGCCAAATGGTGCAATGACTGTTAGCCAATCCCAGCCACCGGGCACAAAATAGCTACGCATCGACGGTAGGTAAGCTGCCGTCATCGAAGTTGCCACGATAATAAAGCGCTCTAGCCACATACCGATTGTAATGAAAACACACAGCGCCGCCACCATGTTCAAGTTTGTACGCACGTTCCTAAACCAGAACATTTGCGTGGCAATTACGTTCAAGAAAATCATCAAATAGAAATATGGCGCATACTGACCCGTTAGGCGTGATTCTAAAACAACCATCTCATCGGCGTGGCCTGTGTACCATGGTGCAAAGAACTCCATCAAGTAGCCAAAGCCGACCATTAAGCCCGTGAGCAACATCAACTTTCCTGCATTATCGAAGTGCTTGAGCGTAATCAAGTTGTGTAAACCAAGGGCCGCCCGCAGCGGAATCGCAATTAGCACCACTAGTGCCATACCAGAAAGCACAGCCCCAGCCACAAAGTAAGGTGGGAAAATTGTATAGTGCCAACCAGCCAAAATACCTGTCGCAAAGTCAGTTGCAACAATACTGTGTACCGAAATTACCAGCGGAGACGCAAGTGCGGCCAAAATGAAGACAGTTTTGTGATAGCGTTCCCAGTGCATGGCATCGCCACGCCAGCCCATCGAAAGCGCACTGTAAAAGGTCTTCACCAGGCGATTTTCGGCCCGATCACGCATTGATGCCAGATCAGGCAGTAGGCCGATGAACCAGAAGACCGCCGATACTGTCAAATAGGTCGTGATCGCAAACGCATCCCACACCAGCGGACTACGCCACTGTGGATTCAACATAAGCGAATCATAATAAGGTAAAATCCAAAGCGCAAGCCACGGTCGCCCCAAATGAAAAATTGGGAAGAGTCCGGCGCAGGCTAGTGCAAAAATTGTCATTGCCTCGGCAAAGCGACTTAGCGATGCACGCCACTCTTGGCGCATCAGCAGCAAAATAGCCGAAATGAGCGTACCAGCATGGCCAATGCCCAACCAAAAGACGAGGTTGATAATGGCAACACCCCAAACTACAGGCGTATTAATCGCCCAGATCCCGACACCTTCGATTGCAACAGTTGTCAGCACCAAGCCCAGCAGCAGTAGAACAAAACCAGAGATAAAGAAGCCAATCCACCACCATAGTGGCGTACCAAGCTTCAATACAATTCCCGTGATCTTATCCGTCACCGAAGATGGGGACACGTTGGGAATCACAGGCGTTGCATCTGCATCCGCATTGTGATTTCTAAATCTGTCCATTAACATTGTATCGATTCTCCGTTATTGGTTATGTAGGCGACAGCCAGAAGGAAAAGGGCTGTTTTTCTTTTGGACCTTAACAGTCTCTATTCCCCCACAGTTGTACGCTGCATTGACCAACCGTGGGGGAATTAGACCTACGCGCAGCTGCAAGGATTCCGCCCCTTTGAACTATGAGTTCGACTGAGCTTACGCTGAAGTCTCAGGACGGGCGGTATTTTCATCTAGCTTTTGCTGCGTTACAGACGCCACTTCAACTATTTTAACCGTTAGTGACTGTCTTCTTCATCATGAGCGAGACTAGCGTGCGGATTTTTCACACGGGCCAAATACGTTGTGCGTGCATCTGTGCCCAATTCATCAAGCAAGCTATAGTTGTGAGATTGTGCCTTTGCTGCAACGACTTTACTTTGTGGATCGTTTATATTACCAAAGGTGATTGCCTGCGTTGGACAAGCCGACGCACATGCTGGCATCACTTCACCATCGGCTATTGGTCGATTCTCGATCTTGGCGTCTATTCTGGCCCGGCTGATGCGCTGCACACAATAGGTGCATTTTTCCATCACACCTCGTGCGCGCACAGTCACATCCGGATTCATCATCTCTTTGATAATATTTGGTTGTTCCTCTCGATAGTCCAGAAAGTTGAACCGCCGTGCGCCGTAAGGGCAGTTGGCCGAACAGTAGCGGGTGCCGATACAGCGATTGTAAACCATCTGATTCAGCCCCTCGTCACTATGAACCGTTGCCTGAACAGGACAGACAATCTCGCAGGGGGCCTTCTCGCAGTGAACACATGCAACGGGCTGGAAGTGCGTATCGGGGTTTTCCATGTCGCCTTCAAAATAGCGATCAACGCGAATCCAGTGCATTTGACGCGAATTGAGCACCTGCTCTTTCCCAACTGTTGGCACATTATTTTCAGATTGACAGGCTATGGTGCAATCGTTGCAGCCAATGCAGGTTGATAAGTCAATTGACATACCCCAAGCATTGCCATCTTCATAATTCCACTCATCGTAAAGGCTAATTTGCTCATCGTAGCCTTTACCATAGTCATCGCTCCCCTTGCCGAGAAACTTATCCATCGTCATCACGTGAACGGGGTCAGACTCTTCCATGGTATCGAGTCGCTGCGTGCTGGCAAGTGCATAATTGCCCCCTGTTTTTACAACCGAAAGACCATCGCCGCCGTATGGGCTATCGCTGGTGCGCAACAGATAACCGTTAAAGCCGCTGCCGAGTCCAATTTCGCTACCGACACTGCGTCCATAACCAAGCGAGAGCGAAACTGCGTCAGGTGCATGGCCTGGTGTTACCCAAACTGCAGCCGACAGGGTTTCGCCACCGTAATTTAAGTCGATTAAATTCCCGCTCTCTAGGCCAAGTTTGTCGGCAGTTGCGGGGCTCATCAGTGCGGCATTGTCCCATGTTAGCTTGGTAATTGGCTTTGGTGCCTCTTGTAACCAAGCATTCCCGGCAAAACGGCCATCCCAAATGGTTGGATCCGCTCGCAGATAGAGCTCGGTTCCGCTAGATGGGGTTGGGTCTGGCAGCATGTTGCCTACGTTCCCAACCATATTCGGCGTAATGGCCGCGGCTGCACTGTCGGGTACGACACCATCATGAATAGATTGCCGCCAAAAAGCATCAAAGTCATCGCCAGCGTAGCTTTCTTCCCACGTGGCGCGCACAATTTCGTAGCCCGAACGTTCGTCACCAGCCATTATTGCTACCAATTCGTGCGCCGAGCGAACATTTTTGAAAAGGGGACCAATCGGCGGTTGCACAATGCTGTATGTTCCGTCAAAGGCCGCAGCATCGCTCCATTCTTCAACATAGTGGGTTTGTGGAATGTGCCAAGCGGCTGCTTTAGAGGTCTCGTTGACTTCTTGAGATAAATGGACAACGGTTTCAACATTTGCCACTGCGTCGGCTAGGCCTAAATCGGCAGGTGCTGTATAAAGCGGGTTGCCACCAATAATAAGCAAGGTTTTAATACTGCCACTGTTCATGTCGGCTACTAGCTCTGCCAACCCCTCAACCTGTACGCTTGGATTTGCTATCGGGGATTCTGTATATGTGACGGTTTTACCAACGTTACCAAGTACATTGTTGATGGCATGGGCCAATACATGAACGGCTGGCGGCATATGCGCACCAGCAATAACGATTGACGCACCTGCTGCATTTTGCAGATCCTCAACGACAGCGCTGAACCATGCAACATCCCAACTTTCGGCTCCCGCAGCAGTACTTATGCCCAAAGCGGAGGCAAGCGAGCGAGCAAATGCGTCGATCGCGCTTACCTTGAGTGGTAAGCGATGATCTGCTGTTGCACCCGTGTTGCCTGGCACGCTTTCAACAGTATATAAGCGATTAATATCTGTTATGCCATCACGTACTTTCCGCCGCTCCATAAAATCGCGAGCGTAGCGCAAGCTGCTTGGCCCCGAGGCAAGAAAGTCAGCGTCAAGAGAGAGCACAACATCAGCTTGATCGAAATGATAGACCGTGTTAATGGCTTGACCAAAGGCTATCTGCGCACCTGCTATAGCGTTGTCCTGCGAGAGTGGCTCGTATTGTACCCAACGAGCACCTAACGCTTCGATCTGCTTGGTAAGCGTTGGAGAAGTTACTGTTTCTGTCAAAATTGCGAGGTCGTTACCAGAAGCTAATGCGCTGGCGGCGGTGGCAAAATCATCTATAGAAACTGCCGACCCGTTGTTGAGAGCGGTCGTGGATCGATCTGGGTTGTAGAGATCCAAAATAGAGGCGGATTGAAAAGCCCCTGCGCTGCCCAGTGATGCGGGATGATTTGGGTTCCCCTCGATGCGAGTAGGTCGCCCTTCATGAGTTTCGATTAGAACACCAGTCGCGAAGCCCCCCATAATCATAGACGATGCAAAAAAGAGGGGCTTGCCAGCAACAAGTTCCTCTGGCATTTTTACATAAGGAATAATTGGTTCGCTCGTTGGGCGGTTATTTGTGTTACAGGCTGTAACGCCGGTCATGGCCAAAGTTGCGCCCATTAGCTTTAGAAAGCTACGTCGATTGAGACCACTCTGCTGAAACCCTGCTGCGTGTCGAGGGTTTCGCTCTAAAAATGTATCAAACTCAGTGTCGTCATCTAATTCATTTAGGCTCTGCCACTGTTTACGATCTGGATTGAGCAGGGCATCACCCATTGGCACGTTGTCGTGTTGGTTGGGTTGACCATTTTGGGGAAGAGCCGAAACGCCAGCCGCTGTTTTGCCTTGGACTGGAATAGGTTCTGACGGCATATCCTCAAGTTGTATTGGTTGTAACATCTGTTTCCCCTCTATTTGTTCGTCGCTTCGGGATAAGTTACTTCACCGCTCATCTGCTATGACCGTACACGGCACGAGCTTTGTTGCGGCAAATAGATTTTGTGTACGGTTGTGCTAAATGAGCTCTTGTAGGCCAGTCTAAAAATAAAGGAGAGATCATGGCCGCAAATTACTCCAGAAAATGCTGAAGCTCGTAAATATTAGCGGTGACAGACTGAACAATCCATCAGTCCATCGACTATTACATGGTTTTCCTCGATCATCTGCATGCCCAATACAGCTAGCTTTAACTCAACATCGGATGCCGCATCAACGCTAGCCGCCGAACCACCAAAGGATGGCAAAGCAGACATGGCCATCACCTCTTCTACTTCGTTAAATGTGGCCTCAGTATCTGCATCGATCTCAATCTCATCAAGCGACGGCTCCCACCCCATTGTTGTTACATGTTCAACAGGGCGCAAATTTGGGCCAGGATTTTGATGACACTCTAAGCACCAGCGCATGGTCATTGTTTTTGCCTGCCAAACCTGCGGCATCTGATCAACGCGACCGTGACAAGTCTCACACCCAACCCCTTTGTTTACATGAATGCTGTGATTGAAGTAGACATGTTCTGCCAGCTTGTGAACCCGATTCCATTCCATTCGCTCGCCCGTTTCGTAGCTATCGCGCACGGGTTGTAGTAGTTCACTGTACGTTGCAATCTGCGAGTGACAGGTCATACAGGTATGCGTATCAGGAATCCCTGCATAGGGAGATTCGTAAGCACCAGCATGACAATATTGACAGTCTATATTGAGCTGACCGCTGTGAAGCTCGTGGCTGAAAAGAACTGGTTGTTGTATCGCAATTCCAACAGGTGATTTTACATAGGGTGAATGCATTCGAATTAACAAGAAGCCGATAGCAAGCGCACCAATCAGCCCTGTTCCCAGTAAACTCAGCCGAGCAATTGTGTTTGCACTAGGAGAAAAAGTTTGTTGTGACATAGTTTAGATGTCCTGTCTCTTTTAAGAATAGCCAGAGTCGATAAGCACACTAGCGCAATGAAAAGCATAAAAAATTTGTTATCGAGAGTTGATTTTCATCTGCGTGCGAATTAAAAATAATTCGCTAGCTTGTGGCAAGCCCCGTCGTACTTTGATGTGGCTCAATAACAGCGTCTTCGGGATAAAACGGGTGCCGCCGCGGGAAGGTCTCTTTGCGAGCAAGCAGCCACGAGAAAGCCCCGATCCAAATCACGCCCATGATTACCCAAATGGCAATATCCACGACAAATACATTAGGCGTTGAAACCGCAGATGGCATGACCAACCAATATTGCTCAAGCCAGTGAGTCGAAAGCAGCAGAACTGAAATTCCAGCTAGCAGTGGTAACGTGTTTTTTGGTGACGGAATAATCAATAAAATGAATGGGATAGCAAGGTGAAACGCAACAATTATGAGTGCAATTGATTCCCACCCCTCTGTAATACGTGGCCCAAACCAGCGAGCTTCTTTAGGCAAGTTGGCTTCCCACGAAATGAGGAATTGGAAGAAATGCATGTAGGCCCAAGCAAGTATCGTCCCGGCCTGAAGCATGCCCAGATCGCTAACAGTCTGCGGCGTGACCCAGTGCGAGATGTCTCGCGTGCGGCTCATCATATACAGAACAAAGATAATGAGCGCTATAGCCATCATTGCTTGACGGCCAACGGCTAGCCAACCGTAAATACTAGAAAACCAGTAGGGATCAAGAGACATCGACCAATCAAATGCGGCGAATGAAACTGTCACGACAAAAATTAATGCGCCATAGGCAAATAATTTTTGTGTGTTGTTCCATCTTTTGTCTACATTATCATTAACGGTTGATCGATCCATCTCAGAATTATCAAACGCATATAGTGAAGAGGTTAACCGAGTTGCCAACCACGTCCACACGCCAAAGAAAAGAATTGTCCTAACTGTATAGAATGGAGCGCTCAAATACCGAAATGCAGGCTGATGCGCGCGAATTGGGTAATCCGCTTCTGTCCAAGCGTAGAGACCCCCTAAATTAAAAAAGATCGGAATGAACAAGAGCGCCATAAGAGGAATTGTTAACGCACCTGCTGCTGCGATCCGTTGTACCGCAACACCCCATCTACTTTTAATTAGATTGGTAGCTAATAATATGCCGAGACACCCTAAGGATATCTCAACCCAGTAGAGGTAAGCAGTAAGGTAGCTAGCCATAAATCTTTCCGACCACACACGTGTTCCGATAATAAGAAGTATGAAGAATATAATCAGGATAGCGCCACCGATTAAAAATAGTGGTCTATTTTCTGCATATAGCTCAGCTAGCCGATTTCGAATCGTTTCTTGCATGAGTTCACCTAAATGAGGATTGTGGTCCGTAAGACCATATGCGATTGTAAGGAGAGACCAAAAGAATTGTTTAGAGCAATTTAGTGGACTGCCAGATGAATATTTCTATGCTGAAGTACAGCAACATGGCTATTTTGCTACAGTACTTTACCTTACAGCGATAGCTATTACAGTCGTAATTGTTACAGTGTAAGTGTAATAGTTTTGGGGCCACTTTGCTGTAGCAATCTATTATTAATGTAGCCAGCATCACTAACCATAACGGCTAACCATAATAATGTAGAGCGATATCGGAGACTATATCTTATAGGAAGGTTTTTGTCCAAAGAATTCGGGTCTAGATACAATTGTATACTAGCATCTTTTTTTTGTCCATGCAAGAATTGTAAAAGAATTTTTTAGAAAAAACAACTGCGATTTTAGCCAGAAAACCTCTGTTTTTGTGCTATTTTTGCAGCTTTCAAACGCGACCTTATGCATAGCTTATGCATTCGCGCTGCAAACGTTATGCAATTTATTTTGCAAGTTTCGATAAATAATAATTGACAAATTTCTAAAGCGATATTATAATTTGGCCTAATAATTGCTGGATGAGTTTTCAATTTTTGACTAGACATAAAGTTTTTTGACTAGACATAAAATCTCGCTCAACCAAGCACTTTTTACCTCAAAAGCGTCACCCTATTACAAACTATGTAGTATGAATTGTACGGTGCAAATTGTACAATATATTTCCTGAGCTATAGCGTTTTGTAAGGTTGCTTTAGAAGGTAATTGTTGATTTTGTAGGTCGAGAACCTAATTTGTTCTTTATTCTCCGAGGCAATCAGACTTTCGATTTAATTATTCGTAATTAATCCAGTTGTTTGCAATTTTGCAGAATTAAGATGTTCTCTGGTGCTGATACTTAACAAGGTGTACTACCTGTTGCATTATAGGGAACTGATTCTGCGAGGCAGCTAAACTTTTACGAGTGACCAAATTAGAAAGATACTGCTTCTGTTCGATAGAGCATGATCTTTTGATATCTGTTTTTGACTACCAATATTTACTCTTTTAGTTCGATTTGTTGTTTTTTGCTATCCATCAATATATAATATATAAGGAGACATTAAAGATGGCTGAATATGATGAAAATGTTGTTGTTATAGACAACGATCAGGTGCCAGATCCATGGAAAGGCCTTTTTACGAATGAAGAATGGCTAGTACACGATATTGTTGTTAAAGCAACTTTCGGTTTCCTGATCATCGCTATGGTTGCGCATACACTGGTTTACTTGTGGAAGCCATGGCTAGGAAACATTTAAGTTTGTTGTTTGAGTTCGTTGATTGTATATAAATGAAACTGCATAGAAGCAGTTGAAGCAATCAACACCTAACACTACTTAAAATGTGCAGTAGCTAATTTTGAAATTTACGGGTTAGACAATTTATACAAGGGGATACCATGAACGAAAAACCTAAACGACCATTTGATTTTCGTACAAATGTAATTCTGTACATTCTGCTTGGTCTTGGTGTGGCATTAACAATTCATTTTATTCTGTTAAGCTCGCCAAATTACAACTGGCTAAGTTAGTTGACCATACATTTTTTGGGTCTGATTAACCTAATCAGACCCAAAAAATGTAAATCTAAGTCAACGCTTGTTGCCTTCCCACTCCAAAAAATATTCAAAGCATTTTATTATCCAATCCAGTTTACTTAATACCAGTTTACTTATAAAAGTGAGACATTCTGATGACTGTTCAACCCATAACCGCATCGGTAATTAGGGAAAAATCTCACCCTTCGGGTAATCGCTCGGCAGTTGAGCGTGTTCCAGAGGGTGAGCCAGTCTCTTTCGATGAGATGGAGGCCCTTTACAAAAAACCAGGTGGCACACTTTTCCATGCGTGGTTTGGTGCAGATCCGTTTGACTTTTGGATTGGGCGATTCTATGTTGGTGCCTTTGGCATCGTTTCGTTGATTGGGATTGTGTTTGGCACAATTTTCTATTTTTATCAGGCTTGGATCATTGAAGGGGCTTACAATCTATTTCAGGCTCGAATCGATCCACCACCAATCAGTGCTGGGCTGCGGCTTGTTTCTGCAAATGAGCCGGGGTTTTATTGGCAACTGATCATATTTTTTGCGACGATAGCTTTCTTTGGCTGGTTGATGCGTCAAATAGACATTTCGCGAAAGTTGGAGATGAGCTACGAAATTCCACTTGCTTATGGCGCTGTCGTCTCTTCGTGGATTACGCTACAGTGGCTCAGGCCAATCGCAATGGGCGCATGGGGTAACGGCTTCGCCCTTGGTATCACCCATCATTTAGATTGGGTCTCCAACATCGGGTATCAGTACTTTAACTTCTTCTATAACCCATTCCATGCCATCGGAATTTCGCTACTATTTACCTCAACGCTCATTCTTGCAATGCACGGTTCGGCCATTCTTAGCGCGGTTGGGCGTCCCGATATTAGCGAAGACAACGTTGATGGTTTCTGGCGAAACATCATTGGGTACAGCATCGGCGACATCGGTATTCACCGAGTTGCACTGTGGATTGGTGTCGCCTCAGTTCTTTTTTCTAATCTTTGTATATTTCTTTCGGGTACGCTCGTTTATAACTGGGCCGGGTTCTGGACATTTTGGGACAAGCTGCCAATTTGGGAAAGCGCCGCAGTGATGACCGTAGCTGCTGGTTCGGTTGTCGTCTGGAATAGTGGTCGCCGTGGGACAACTGATGTTGAAGCACTTGAATATGGTAAAGGATTAGAAGGGACGATTCCACGAGTTGGCTACAGTGAACTGTTCCGCAAGCTCTTTGGTGTCGGTCAAATTGGACCGATTTATCTGGGTGTAGCTGGCGTCATTGCTGTGGCAGCGGGTGGCATCTCTGCCTTTATCATTCTCAGCGAATATTTGTGGCAGGTTGGTTATAACCCAATTTTATTTGTGCGAGAATTTTTCGTTTTGTCGCTCGATCCACCCCCGATGCAATACGGACTCTCTTTTAATGCGCCGTGGCACGAAGGTGGAGCGTGGCTCTTTGCAACGGGTTTGCTAAATGTTTCTGTTGTGGCATTCTGGTGGCGCATCTATTCTCGAGCGAAAGCAGCTAATCTTAGCACCCATCTAGCTTGGGGATTTGCCGCAGCGCTTTTGCTTTACTTTGTAATCTATTTGATTCGCCCTGTTCTTATCGGTAACTGGGCGCAAGCACCGGGGCAGGGATTTAAAGCCGTACTCGATTGGACCAATAACGTCAGCGTTATGTACGGGAATTTTTACTATAACCCATTTCACATGCTGTCCATCTTTTTCTTGCTTGGCTCAACGCTGCTTCTATCCATGCATGGTGCAACAATCGTTGCTACATCTCGTTATGGTTCGCACCGCGAGATCGAAGAGATGATGGTAGAAGGAACAGGTACGCAGCGTGCGCAGCTATTCTGGCGTTGGTGTATGGGGTGGAACGTCAATTCTAAGTCAATTCACGACTGGTGTTACTGGTTTGCAGCTCTAACCGGAATCACAGGTGCAATCGGTCTTTTGCTCTCTGGGACGCTCATCATGGATTGGTATGTGTGGGCAAATCAAATCGGAATTGTGGCGCCACTACCGTAGCAATAACGGCTACTGCATCAAAGCACTGTGAATTTTATTGTACGGAATTAGAAGCACTCACATTTGGATGAGGGAATAAATATGATACCTAATAGCGACAGTTCTATTGCCTATCTGTGCGCTGTACTAGGTGGCTTTCTTATGTTATCATCTACATTGTTATTAACTGACCAATGGTTGCGTGCAAACATTGTCAACTTGTTGGCATACTTCTAACTATTAAGTTAATCACTAAGTTGTAAATCACTAAGTTGGGAGTGAATTCCCATTTGTGACCATCGCCAAGGACTGGAGAAAGATTGATGGATCAGGGGTCAAGCGGAATTTATAACAAAAAGTTTCAGTTTTTACTGGTTAACTTTCTGGTTATCGGTGCCTTATTAACTGCAAGTATCTGGGTGATTCACTTTGTGCGTAGTCGAGCTATTGTTACTGACAGCAATGGCGATCCAGAGCTTTCACAGGTATTCGTAGAGTACTTTGTGGAGCCTGATGCCTACGTTGACGGTGAATCAATTTTAGCAATGGGAAACTATATCCGCGATTTTCCCGAAACGCAGAATGTCCAAGTGCTAACAGGAATGACCACGTCTGAAGTTGCAGGCTACATGTATAAACAGGTCTCTGCAGGACTGGGCGAAGATTGTACCTACTGTCACACCATTCAAAATTTTGCAGCAGACGAGTGGGATGATGAAGTAGCAATGGCGCGTAAGAATACTGCTCGCGCACATTTGCGGATGTCTCAGGATCTTAACCAAAATTGGTTGACCATGCTTGGAGATTCGGAGACAATGACTAGCCTAGCAGTTGTTGGGGACGCTGAGATTGATAATTCGATAGCGCAAAAGCAGCCTTCTGGCATACAGATTACTTGTGCTACTTGCCATTTAGGAGAGGGTAAGCCTGTGGTGTGGGACGACGATCTCCAAGCGATACCCGATGATTTCCGCTTGCCGCTTGACGATCTGAGCATTCTAAAGGTCAATGCTCGCGAAGATATCTCGCTTGATACGGTACAATACAATCAATACACCATGTATCATATGAATGAAAGTTTAGGTGTTGGTTGTACACATTGCCATAACTCGCGACACTTCCCCAGTTGGGAACAACCTGCGAAGTACTATGCTACTCACATGTTAAAAATGTCTCAGCACATTCGCGACAACTATTCTGATGTTATGGGTGGGCAGGAACCATCTTGTACCATGTGTCACTATGGTAATATACTGCCGCCAGGCGGCGCTAAATCTGTTGATGCATTGCCGTCTGTTTTGACAGCCGCGATGTCGATAGATGAACTAGCTGTCAATGAGTAGCTGTCAACGGTAGTTGTCATGAGCTAAAGTCGGTATCGATATTTCAATAAGATAGCTCATTTGAATCTTCTCGAAAGCAGTGATACTGAAAGTTGATTATTGCATTAGCACGTAATATTATGTATACTTACATAGTATTACGTAAAAACCAAATGGTTCATTTGTCGCTATTTCTTAAAAATCCCTTCATCCCAATAAAAAAACTAGCAAGCGACCTTGCATACATACGATTTCTATAATGTATGATGCTATATGCTCTTGGACATTGTCAGAAATATTAGATCAGAAATTTTATTAAAAGTAACCACGAGTATCCTACTCATTAGCTACACAGAAGAATAGGGTACTCGTGGTTTAAAAATTTCATTTATACTTATCTCTGAGAATGTCTGTTGTGTATAGGATACATGTAGGAGAGTGTGTAACCATTTAGTCTTCCTTGGTTTTGACACAGGTCAGATGTTACTCTGACTCATTCAACTGGCAGAGAAGCTGAGTGGTTATGATAATTTTGATGCTTGCACTCTTTTAGCAGATCCGCGAACCAACACTCATCCAACATTCCTGAGCTATTATGCAACAGCCCTTCACCTCGCCCGTAGCACGTGCAGAAAAGCCGGCATATCTTTTACGGTCCCTAACTTTGATGAAGCCAGTCACTTGGTTTGGTCCAGTATGGGCTTTTGTGTGCGGCACCATCGCTAGTGGTGCAACAGCATGGACAATTGATGATGTTGGCACAATTATGCTTGGCACTTTGCTTGCAGGCCCGGTTCTTTGTGGCGTCTCGCAGGTTATCAACGACTATTATGATCGAGATGTAGATGCACTTAATCAGCCTGATCGATTAATCCCCGCCAAGCTCGTCTCGAACGCCCAGATTATACTTACTATTGCTCTATTGCTCGCAGTCGGTGTTAGCATTGGGATGTATCTTGGAGCAAATGTTGCACTTTTCTCAGCAATAGGGCTTATATTAGCAATAATGTATAGTATGCCCCCCTTTCGGGCCAAGCGAAATGGTTGGATCGGTAATGGACTTGTTGGTATCTCTTATGAGGGGCTGGCCTGGCTTGCTGGTCATGCGGCTTTTGCCGGATTAACCACCGGATCGGTGTTAATTGCGGCACTCTACTCACTGGGCGCACACGGCATTATGACGATCAATGATTATAAAAGCATTGAGGGGGATAGGCTCTGCAACATTAATTCTATCCCTGTGCTCCATGGTGAAAAAGGAGCCGCTTGGCTTACAGTTATTACCATGAATTTAGCACAGCTTGGCGTACTTGCAGCCTTTATTTATTGGCAAAGCTGGATTATCGTTGCCGTTTTATCTGTTCTTCTCTTCCTGCAATTCCCAACGCAACGTTCATTTATTAAAGAGCCGGTGGAGAAACATCTTAACTTTTCTGCCATCGGCGTCAGCTTTTTTGTGTGGGGCATGATGGCCGCTGCGATCGGGCTTCGATGGCTTGCATAAATAAGTCCGCTCTCATAGAACCATAGAGTTTGATGAAATATATGATTGATGAAATATAGAGCGTGATGAAAAAGGACCCCAAATGAAACCAATCCTTATCGTTGGAGCATCTGTCGGTGGAGCAACCGCAGCGAATACACTTGTTAATGCTGGCGTTCCCGTTATTTTGCTTGAGCGCGACCTGAAATGGGTGAAGCCTTGCGGTGGTGCGTTGCCACCTATCGCCTTTGACGAATTTGACATTCCGCAACATCTCATCTCGCGCAAGGTCAAAACGACCATGATCTACTCGCCCACAGACCGCACTGCAGTAGTGAAGGTGGCTGGGCTAGAAGATACAGCGAATGATTATGTAGCGATGGCTTGTCGCGAGGATCTCGACCCATATCTGCGCAATCGCGCGGTTCAGAACGGGGCCAAACTTATTGAGGGCTCGTTGTCGGATCTGGATGTTCAGCATGATGGCGTGCAGGTTACCTACCGCGACAAAGCAAGTGGACAAAAGGAGACGATGCATGTTGAAGCCGTTATTGGCGCGGATGGCGCATATTCGACTACCGCTAAGGTGCTTGGGTTAGAGCGCTTACCCCGCTGTATTGCCATACAGGAGCGCATCCGCCTACCAGAAAGTAAGATGGCACAGTGGGAAGATACCGCCGATCTTTATTTGGGGCGCAACGTCAGCCCCGATCTCTATGCGTGGGTCTTCCCCAAGAGCGATCATGTGGCCATCGGTTGCGGCGCTGGGCCTGGTAATACGAAAGAGGCACGTCAACTTCTGGCTAATTTGAAAGAGCGTATCGCACCGCGGATCAAGGGTGGTGAGGTCTTTTTAGAAGAAGCATACTCCCTGCCTATGCATCCACGAAAACAGATCGCATTTGAGCGAGTTATGCTTATTGGTGATGCAGCCGGTTTAGTCGTAGGCACATCGGGCGAAGGCATCTACTGGGCAATGAAAAGTGGCAAATGCGCTGCCGAAACGCTTATTGAACATCTGCCTGATACATCCTTACAGGCGTTACGTAGCTACGAAAAAAATTGGTGGAAAGAGTATCGCACCATGTATCGCTTTTTGCAGTGGCTTCAAAAGTGGGGCTACGGAAACGAACGTCAGATGGAAGTTTTCACCGACATGTGTCGCAGTCAGGACGTGCAGCAATTGACCTTCGAATCATATATGCACAAAAATATGACACCCGTTCCGTGGTTTGCCCAAATGCGTATGACTGGCGGCATCCTTACTAGCCAAGTGCGGCACTATTTGCCCAAACGGGGTAGCCCAAATAAACAACAGGCAGCCTACGAAGCTGCTGCGGATGGACGGGACGCTAGTGGCGATCCGCGCAACCGTGCGCAGGCATGATATATTCCTAACGCATTATCGAGTCTTAATTTTGGATTGCCTATACATGGTGGATACGAAGGGCGAGACCGCATTCCGCGAATGCTCATCCTATAACTCGCCTGACTGCGTTTCCCTTCAGATGCTCATTCCCCGATCAGAGATGAACTGAGGAAAAACTGAACGATTTTCTGCCAGATCATAACGAAAGAGGTAAGGGGCAAAATCTTCCTATCATCCTCCTGATGAACTAACGCAAAATTGCGTACATGCGAGAAAAGATGACAGAGATCCTATCTACACGCATCACCCCTCTTCTATTCATGTTAATCTTATGGTGGTTTACAACAGGTGCCATCATGGCAGTTTTTAGACTATCACCACGCAAAGTTCGAGTCTGGTATGGCGGGGCCACGTTGTTGATGATTGGGGCAATGGTTGGCCTAGCATGGACGGCCCAGCAACAAGAGACGATTGCAGTTTATGGCGCAGTGACGTGCGGCACATTGGTATGGGGATGGCAGGTAGCGAGCTATTACTTGGGATTCATTACCGGCACAACTCAGACAGAATCTGTTGCAGAAAAATCGGATACGCTTGTCGCAAAAACATGGGTTGAATATATTTTCCCGATGCGTTTTCGGCGTGCATTTATGGCCAGCCTTTATCATGAGTTAGTTATTGTTTTCTTTTTAATTCTAATAGCCGGTATCACACTTCCCTATCCTAACCGATGGGGATTCTGGATTTTTCTAGCGCTTTGGCTGATGCACTCCAGCGCCAAGCTTAACGTTTTTTTTGGTGTACGAAATTTTCGCATTGATTTTTTGCCAGAACATTTACACGGTTTGAAGCAACTTATCAGCAAACAAAAATACAATCACTTTTTTCCTTTTTCCATCTGTGTGGCGGTCAGTACTGCGCTATTTTTAATCTATCAGATCATTGATCCGGCCGCATCGCAGTCGCAAACTATTGGGGCAACGCTTGTCGTGACAATGATTCTACTAGGCATTTTTGAACACTGGATGCTGATTTTGCCATTGCCCTTCACACTATGGGGATGGGGCATACGTCTGCTTCCAAAGCAACTGGTGGAGAATTAATATGGCGATCAAAGTCGCTGGTCTAGAAAATGCTGGTATAAAAGATGCTGGTGTAAAAAACGCAGAACAGACAGGTAAGCGAAGTGCCGCGGGCTCGTCGGGTACGGATGAAGGTTACGACAATCGACGTGTAGTTGAGATCGAGCGTGATAGTGGCCCGCTATTTGTCGATATTTGGGAGCCACGCATACAAACCAACGCGGCTCCAATCTTCTTGATTCACGGCTGGGGTAATTCGGGCGGATATTGGCAAGAGATAGCATCTGCGCTGTCGGAAACAGCGCAGGTAATCGTGCCAGATTTGCCGGGTACGGGGCGTTCGCAGCCAGTAAACTCGCCTCAGAACATGTTTGATCAGGTCGATACGCTGGTTGAGCTGCTCGATGTGCTAAACCTCGATAGTGTACAGGTAGTTGGGCACTCAATGGGCGGCGCAATGGCGCTTCTGCTGACTGATGCACGGCCAGATCAAGTCGAACGACTGGTCTTAACGTCGACCTGTTTCTTTTTAAACGAATCGCAGAAACAGATCTATCGGGCCGTCATGAAATTTACCTACATGACCATGCGAGTGCGCCCTCGCGTACTGGGGTTTATGCCATTTGTGCCACAGGTGATGGCGTCGCGCTACTTTTACCGGGTCCCGCGTGATGCACGTAAGCTGCGCAAAGGTCTATGGGACTACTTAACGCTCGACTTCGATACAGCCATCGCCTGTGCCAACAACGCATGTGATCCGGCTATCCCCAAAGCTGGCAGCCGCTTAAAAGTTCCTACTCTGCTCATCGCTTGCCGGAACGATCAGGTAATGCCCGTTGGCAATGTCGATTACACGGTAAGCGTGATACCGAATAGCCGTGCTGTCTGGATCGATAAGTGTGGTCATTTGCCCATGGTCGAAAAGCCAGACGAATATTTGGGTCACTTAGAAGCATTTTTAGAATTATAGGCTTATGAGTACAACAGGCTATACACCAGAACAACTGGCACGACGCAATGAAAGTATTTGGACCAAGGTACAGATTATTTTAGCACCGATTCAATTTTTAGTGTTCATTACTAGTTTTGCATTAGTGATTCGCTATCTTACCACTGGAGAAGGATACGCAATCGCCAACGCTAGCGTATTAATCAAAATCTCGCTTCTGTGGCTCATTACGATTACAGGCATGATTTGGGAAAAAGAGATCTTTGATCACTGGTTTCTTGCGCCACAATTTTTCTGGGAAGATGTGGGGAATGCGGTCGCCATAATTATGCACAATATCTACTTTATAGTTATCTGGCTTGGTTGGTCGCAAAATGCTGTTATGACCGTGATGCTTATTGCATACATCACCTACTTATTTAATTGCGGTCAATTTATCTTGCGCGGCATCCAAGGACGTCAGCAGCGAATCGACGCTGAAGTAAAACAAGCCGCTTAGCGCATCATCAACTCTTGATTTTTGGGTTACCCGTAAGTGTGGAGTGAGCATCCTCAGATGTGGTTGGTGCTCATAAAACCAAGAGAGAAACACGCATTAGCGGAATGCTAGCCCTACTACTCGCTCCAACTGCATGTGATTGAGGATGCTCACTTTGCTATTGAAAATGACACTTATACCCCATATTTCTAGGCTTGACGTTGCACTAACTCTGTAATAACAAACGAGACCAAACGCATCATGGAACAAACTTTAGAGTCGAACTCCGATACTCATGTCATCACCGAAACGCAGGCGGTTGTGATCTCTGCCCCAAACGAAGTGGGGTTAAAAACGGTAAAGCTTAAAGTTCCTGGCCCCGATGATGTTGTAATCGAGACCAAATATACGTCGATTAGTGCTGGAACGGAAAGGATGCTAATTGCAGGTCAAATGCCGCATCCAATGTTATCTCTACCGGTTGTTCCTGGTTACGAAAACGTTGGCACCATCGTTTCTGCGGGGAAGAAGGTAGCCGATGAGTGGTTGGGTAAACAAGTTTATATCGGCGGGTCCATGTGCTACGAAGATGTTAACGGCGCTTGGGGTGGACAATCCGCTATACTGTCGGCAAATGTGGATCGGGTTGTGCCGCTGAATGGGCTCGAACCGCAGCCTGGGTTGCTGCTCGCTTTGGCTGCGACTGCATTGCATGGGATCGACCGCTTGGGCGAGACTAATGGAAAACGCATACTCATTTTGGGACAAGGTCCTGTTGGCCAAATTGCGGCACGGATTGCGCGAAGCCGTGGTGCGACGGTGATTGTTACCGACCGCATTGATGCTCGCTTGGACCGCTCCGAAGCAGACCAAATCATTAACGTTGATAGCGAATCTTTAACGGATGCGATTACCGAACCTGTCTCGATTATTATTGATGCAACTGGTTTGATGGATGCAATCTCTGCATCATTGCCTTTGTTAGCAACAGGTGGTACGATCCTATTGCTTGGGCTGTACAAAAATTTGGAGCTGCCCTATATACCGCTCTTTTTGAAAGAGGCAAATCTACTTACTGCTAAGGAATGGGCACAAGGCGATCTAGAGCGCTGTCGCGACATGATGATTAGCGGTTCGCTCGACGTCTCCCCGCTATTAACTCATCATATTAGCGTTAATAAGATTGAGGATGCGTACGACACCGCACTAACCGACCCAGAATGCCTCAAAGTAGTTATCGAATGGTAAGAAACTGTTTCGAAATGGGACAAACAGCCGCACTCTACTAAACTGATGAGTTGCATAATCACTTAGAGAGGCTCAAATGTTTAGATAAAGGGGCGGGGCTCCACGTAACTACGCAGGATCCGAATTCCCCCACGGTTGGGCCAAGCAGCGCACAACCACAGGGAGTATGTGAATCAAATGAGTACATAAGCCCCGCCATTTTTCTTGATGAGCGATACGTATTTGATGAATAGTAGAACCTGTCATACGTTACACATTTCTCTTCATAAGTTACGCAACACCAATCACGCAAACAGGAGTTTGTATGGCAGCACGTATGTTGGCAATTTACGGTAAAGGCGGTATTGGCAAGAGCTTTACCACATCAAATCTTACCGCGCGACTTGCATTTAACGGCCACCGAGTTATGCAGCTTGGCTGTGACCCCAAGCATGATTCGTGCAACACAATTTTTGATGGTCATTCGCTGCCTACGCTGGGCGATGTATGGCGCTCGCACAAGAGCGCTGGTACAGAGGATCAGATGTCGGTAGGCGATATTATTTTTCGTAATGAACTAGCTCCTGATGTGCCAATTTTTGGCTGCGAAATTGGCGGCCCCGATGTGGGACGAGGCTGTGGTGGCCAGGGTATCACGCACGGTTTTAAGGTGCTAGAAAAGCTTGGCATGGCAAAATGGGATCTGGATTTTGTAGTGATGGATTTTCTTGGGGACGTGGTCTGCGGCGGTTTTGCAACGCCTTTGGCTCGTTCGCTGGCCGAAGAGGTGATCATCGTTGTAAGCCACGATCGACAGTCGCTCTATGCGGCCAACAATATTGCCAAGGCAGCTCATTATTTCCGCTCCATGGGTGGATCGACGCAGATTCTGGGACTCATCGTTAACCGCGATGATGGAACCGACACGGCAGACAAATATGCCGAAGCTACGGGACTACCTATCCTGACGCGCGTGCCGCTTAATCATGATGTGCGGGTTTTGGCAGACGCCTGTAAACTCTCTTTTGAGGTCGAAGAGTTTGATCAGATCTTTGGTGATTTGGCTGGCCGCATCGCTAACAGCGAGATTCCGCCATGCACCGATTACACGCCGCTAGAGTATAATGAGTTTCTGCGAGTTTTTGGTACAGAAGAGCCAGAAGGAATGCCTACTTCGGCAACGAAGAACGATCTGTTTGGCAACGATGCGGAAGATTTCAACGAACTGATGCCAGAAATTGATCTGATGGTTGCCAGCCAAGTCCAGCTTACCAATTCCACCCAGCGCAAAGTTCAGCAGATGCTTGAAGCCATTGGCATTCACGTGACCGGACTGGAAGAGGCCAAGAAAGAGGGTATCACCGTTACATCTGGCTCAACCGAAATCCGCATCGGTGAAGCAAAAGATTTAGAGAACAAAGTTGCGTTTTTATCAGCCTTAGCTCGCAGTGGTCAAAGCTATTCGTTTATAGATGTGCGGTATGCAGACGCACCATCATTTAGATAGCACCATCATTTAGATAGCACTATTATTCAGTAGCCTACACCCCTCTCTTGGTTTCGATACAGCCGCTATGCTTCCGGGCTCACAAACTGCTATAGCGTTAGCGGTGGACACTCAACTGGCGAGAGGACTGTATAGTTACATTATTTAGTTTTTAGTTGATTTAATTAAAGGAAAAGACCATGTTCGACGGTTATCCCATTTCAGGACTTGCCCTCTGTTACGGCCCACTTTTTCTTACCATAGCTGGCTTTATTGCCTACGCCGTTATTACAGATGCTCATGCACGCCGCACATATCTTCGAAACACAGATACGCGTGACGAGTTTGAAAAAGAACACGATACACCTATTGAAGTTGAGAGAAAGACAACAACTGAAACACCCGCAGGTATGTCAGTTACTATCTTGCCAGAGAAGAAATAAATTCTACATGACACAACCCATTGAATTGCACAGCGAAGAATTGCACAGCGAAGAAAAATCTGTTGGAGAGAAACCAACAGGAGCAAAACCCTGTCAGCTTCATCCTCAAAGTATGTGCCCCGCCTTTGGCGGGTTGCGCATTCTTTCGCGTATGGAGGGTTCGCATCCTGTAATGGCGACAGATACGGGATGTTTGTATGGTCTAACGTTTGTAACTCACTTTTATGGCGCGCGCAAATCGATTTTGGCACCGCAACTGGGCACTGCCGAACTAATGGCGGGAGAAGTCGTCGAAGGCACGCGTGCCGCAATCGATGTGGCTGCAAAAGAGCCAGGCTGCGAACTTATCCCTGTCATCTCGCTTTGTGTTGCAGAAACTGCTGGCCTGCCCGAAGAGATGCTGCCAAAAAAGGTTGGCAATGCCGATGTTGTGCTGGTTCGCATTCCAGCTTACGCCATTCATTCTCACCCTGAAGCAAAGGATGTGACAATGGCTGCGCTGCTGCGACGTTTAGGCCAGCCAGATGGTCCCAAATCGCCCAAGTCACTGGTGCTAATGGGCGAGGTCTTCCCCGCCGATCCACTGATGATTGACGGATTGTTGCGCCGCATGGGGGTAGAGGAGACAATTACACTGCCGGGGCGCTCCATTTCCGATATTAAGCGGGCGGCACGTGCGGGGGCTGTTGCGCCGCTGCACCCATTTTATAAAGAGACGTCGGACGTCTTCCGCAATTGGGATGTTCCGGTTGTGGGTGGCGCTCCGGTAGGGATTACGGGATCATACGCTTGGCTTAAATCAGTGGGCGAGTTACTTGACCTAGATCCAAAATTGGTCAACGAAGTAGCCGACGAAGAAAAGGAGCGTGCCGAGGCCATTGTGGCCGCCCAGCCTCTTTCGGGAAAGATATTTGTGACGGGCTACGAAGGGACTGAAACAGCGTACGCTCGCATGTTAGTCGAGGCGGGTGCAGAGGTGACGTATATTTCTACCTCCATCGGTCAGGATCCACTTGTGTTTCCTGATGAGATGTGGCTGAAGAGTAGAGGCACCAAGGAAGTAGTCTATCGTAAGTCACTGGAAGAAGATGTGGCTGCGCTCGATGCCTATCCGCCGGATTTTGTTTTGGGTACAACACCCTTTGCCAGCATTGCCAAAGAGCGAGGCATTCCGGCGATGTATTTCACCAATCAGTTGGCATCGCGCCCCTTCTTTTTAAGTGGTGGCATGGCCGCAACATTGAGCTTCATCCATCAAACGTTGGCGCGCAGCGAACGTTACGACTTTATGCAAAATTTCTTTGAGCCTGCAACAAGCTCAGGCTCTCCTGAAAGCTCAACGGCAGAAGAGGAGTTGGCCCATGCCTAAAGTATTACGCGATATGCCCGATACCAGCGGCTATTGGGCCGCATCGTGGACTATTTGCCCAATGCCGGACACCCACGTAATTTGCGACGCACCGATTGGCTGCTTCAACCTGGTCTCCACTGCGGTGAGTGATTATACGGACGCGATTCCACACATCGAGAATATGACGCCTTCGGTAATGCGTGAGAAAGAGGTAGGCGGCACGGGAACTGGTCCAGCAGTGCAGCGTACCTACAACGATTTGGAAGCAGAAGGGTTGCTGGAGGGAAAGCATTTAATCGTCATGTCCACTGCCGAAAGCGAAATGATCGGTTCAGACCTATCAGATTTGGTGACCCAACTCAAGCCCGGTACGACCTTTTACTTTAGCGATTCGCTCTCTAGTGACGAATGGGCTGGTCGGGACACATGCTTGCAGTGGTTGTGGGAAAATTATAGCTCCGACGCGGCAAATTCGATGGAGATTGAACCAGGGCTGGTCAATATTATTGGTCCAACATATGGCTGCTTCAATGCTCCAGCAGATCTGCATGAGATCAAGCGGTTGATCGAAGGCGCGGGCGGCCGCATCAACATGGTCTTTCCATACGAGGCCAATCTTTCCGATATTGATCAGCTTGCCAAAGCACAGATCAATGTGATCATGTATAAGGAATTTGGGCAGACGTTGGCCAAAACTTTAGCCGAACTCAAAGGACAGCCATCTTTACAAGCTCCTATGGGCATGATGGAGACCACAGCCTTCATCCAACAATTGGGTGCTCTGTTAGGCACACAGGATCAGGCAGCAGCGTTTGTGGCCCACGAGAAGAAGACCACGCTCCAGCCCGTTTGGGATCTGTGGCGCGGGCCGCAGGGTGACTGGTTTGGCACCACAACCGTTGGCATTGTAGCTTGTAAAACGTACACCGATGGTCTAAAAGCATTTTTTGGTGATGAATTGGGGATGCCTATAGCGCTTGCCGCCTCTCGCCCAGTTAAGGTTGGCGAGATGGATAACGAAGCGATACGACAGCAGCTTCATCAGCAGGCCCCCACTTTTCTCTTTGGGTCGATTAACGAAAAAATCTATTTGAGCGAGGCCGGTGCCAAGCATACGGCCTTTATTCCCGCATCATTCCCTGGGCCAATTGTGCGACGCGCGCTGGGCACGCCTTTTATGGGGTACAGTGGCGCTACCTATTTGGTGCAAGAGATCGTCAACTTGCTCTACGAGACGCTCTTCAACTTTCTACCAGTTGATGCCGCATATGCTCAGACTCGCGGTGGCGCAAGCATGGGCATGATGGGACCGCCATCGGGTACACCATCGAAGGGCGCTTCGGGTGGCCCACCACCCGGCACGCCTGGGGGTCCACCTCTTGATGCAGATTCACAATCAGCTGCTGAGGATCAACAGCAACCGAGTCAGCAACCGGGCAACCTACCATGGCAACCCGAAGCAACGGTAGCACTGGACGCCGCGTTAGAGAAGATACCATTTTTGCCACGTATTTCGGCTAGCCGCGAATTACAGATGAAGGCTGAGACGTTGGCGCAAAATCGTGGATTAAAGAAAGTAACGGCAGATTTAATGGCGGAAGTGCTGGCAATACAGGGAGCATAGCGATTGATGAGCCTACTACGAAAACCACTTGTATCAGGGCTAGAGTTATTGACCCAACTGGTGGGGATGATTGCCAAACATCTGGCAGAGTGGCGCGCCGAACATCCTCAAACGGCATGGTGGCTACGTATTCTGCGACTTGGCCTATTTCAGTTTGGGATTGGCCTTTCGTTGGCCCCCATCACCGGCACGTTAAATCGCGTTCTAATTGACGATCTGATGATTCCAGCAGTTGCCGTCGGCTTCCTAATTTCGCTACACTATTTTGTTTCACCTGTGCGCGCAATGATTGGCTACCGATCAGATGAAGCGCGATCACTGGGCAAATGGCGCACGCCGTATGTGGTGCTTGGCGTCATGCTGACCTATGGTGGTTTGGCTTGTGCCCCCTTTGCGCTGATTCTACTCGGTGGTGATGGTGTGATTGGCTTTTGGCCCGCCATGCTAATCTGTTCGCTAATTTTCTTGGCATATGGTGCAGGGATCAATATTGTCGAGACGATTTATTTGGCTCTAGTCAGCGATATCACGCCACCCAAAGATCGGGGCAAAGTTCTCTCGGCACTTTGGGTAATGTTGATCTTAGGGACGGTCGTTAGTGCCGTTGTGGTGGGCTACCAACTGGTCGACTACAGTCACCAAAAGTTAATTCAGGTGATGCAGAGTTCGGCGATGATTTTTGTTGTGTTGACGGTGGTTTCATTATGGCAGCAAGAGCGGCTAAGACCCGATGGAACCATTATTTCGAACCTGGATACAGTGCGGGTGCGGTGGACGCTGTGGGAATCGATCCGCATGTTGGGGCAGCAGAAGTTATTGAAAGGTCTTTTCGCAATTATTTTTATTGCAACAATGGCTTTTGCCACCCATGATATACTGCTAGAGCCATATGGTGGTCAAGTGCTAAATATGCCCGTTTCAGCTACAATGCAGCTAACTGCCTTATGGGGCATTGCCATGATCGCCGGTGTTGGATTGGCTTCATGGATGCTTTGGAAACAGAACGCACCGGTTTGGCTCATCAGTTTGGGCTGTGTGGTCGGGTTGCTCGGTTTTAGCATCATCACATATGCAAGCGATGGGGCGTTAGTCGATCCCTTTCGTATTGGTGTAGCTCTAATTAGCCTTGGTCGTGGCCTATTTCTAGTGGGGAGTATAATCCTGGTGATGTCGCTCACTAATTTGAATCACGCAGGTCTCTTTCTGGGGATATGGGGAATTGTACAAGCAATGGGGCAGGGCATCGGCGTCATTGGTGGCGGCCTAGTGCGAGACATTGCCCAAGCCCAAACCGGGAACGTGGTTGTAGGATATACCACGGTCTACTCAATCTCTGCTTTGCTGCTTGTTTCTGTGATAATTATTTTACTGCTTGGCTTAGGGAGACGGCTCAAGGTTGACGAAATAAAAATGCCTTGGTCGAGCGGGCAAGAAATTCCAGCCGATCAATTGGTTTTTTAGCAGCGTTGCAAAGTTACAAAGTCGCAGAAGAGCTAACCCCCACATCCTGCAACCCCACAACTTTTCAACCCTGCTTATGAAAGGATTTAAAAATTATGATTGCAAAACAAGCGTCTCTTATCTTATCTGTTGTAGTGGTACTTGTGCTAGCCGGTTGCGGTGGCGGCTTTCCTATTGTGACTGAGCCTGTGGACTCGGCGTTAGTGGTCCGCACAATGCAATATGGTGACTCCATAGAGAGAGGTCCAGAATATAGTGTGGCAATCGAAATGCCATCTGAATGGACCAATCAGTTAGTGACTCGAAACTCAGGCAATATACTCAAGTTCAATTACATTACAGAGACCGAACTGACAGTACCATTTTTTGCCATCGAGGCACTTTCGGAATCTCAATATTGGCAGCAGATCGGTAGCTATCCTGGGCAAGTGCATACGCTCCGCAATACAGGTGAAACCTTTTTCATTGCCAGCGTTCCTCGAGATTCGTTCTACTCGAGTTTGGATGATGCGACATATAGCGGCATGGTCGATTCACTAACCGAAGCCTTGGGCACTGTTTCGATTGAACGAGTAAATTGAATCAGCAAAGTATGAGGCTAAACCAGAAAGATAATTATATGGTTTTTTTAGCGGCTTTCTGGAGTAGCTTCTCTGGCATACTGTGCAGTTTATTTTTTGGAATGGCCTAAAGCATATTACGTAAAATTTATCGTATAAGGAGACAATAATGCCAGATTTTTTTAACTTTTGGGATACGTGGCTGAGCCTGCGCTTTTTAATACCCGCCGGTTTGGTGATGGCCTTTTTTGTGCCGGTTGCATTGAGCGTATTGTTTACGTGGGAAGAAGGTTCTGACGAATAATAAATCCCAATTTAAGTAAGCCCAATCATCTAATGGATCTATCAAAGTTTTTTGTATGGAAAAATCAAAGCGGCTCCGGCCTATCAGATAATGAATCTCGCGTTGCCGTAGAAGGGCAAGCTACAGATAGAAAAACCGCTCACCCCGCTCTAAACGGTAATCGACAGCTAGATAATTCTGACGAACAGATGATTACAACTGAAGATAGAGAAGCCAAGCCCGTTTTTCCTTTCACGGCCATTGTTGGTCAAGATGAATTAAAGCAGGCTTTGCTACTCTGTATTGTTGATCCCAGCATCGGCGGCGTAATGGTAATGGGCCACCGCGGTACAGGAAAGAGTACGGCAGTACGGTCGCTCGCCGCGTTATTGCCACCGATGGAGAGGGTAAGCGGCTGTTTGTACAACTGCGATCCGGATAAGCCTTCGCGGGATTGTCCTCATTGCGGAAAACATATAAATAGCGAAGTGCAGTTTGCTCATGAAACAAGTTCAGTCCCAGTCGTAGATTTACCCCTTGGCGCAACCGAAGATCGTGTAGTCGGTTCTCTGGATATTGAACGGGCGCTAATCGATGGCGTGCAATCCTTTGCGCCTGGACTGCTTGCGCGGGCCAATCGTGGTTTACTCTATATCGACGAGGTCAATCTGCTTGAGGATCATCTTGTTGATCTACTATTGGATGTGGCTGCAAGTGGCGTTAATGTAGTGGAGCGCGAGGGCATCAGCATTCGGCATCCAGCGCGTTTTGTGTTGATTGGTAGCGGCAATCCCGAAGAGGGCGATCTGCGACCACAGTTGTTGGATCGCTTTGGGCTGCATGCACGAATCACGACCATTCATGACATTGACGAACGCATCGAGATTGTGCGGCGGCGGCGTGCGTTTGACGCCGATTCCGCAGTCTTTGCGCGGGAGTGGGAACCGGAACAGTCGCGCCTGCGCCAGCAGTTAGCCGAGGCGAAAGCCCGATTGAAATCGGTTGTGCTGGCAGATGACGCAATCGAGACAGCAGCCCGACTGTGTGTACAACTGGAGATTGACGGTCATCGTGGGGAATTAACGCTCTGCCGTGCAGCAACAGCATTGGCCGCACTTGATGGCCGCGAAAGCGCAGAGGCGAATGACGTTATTCAGATTGCGACGCTGGCTCTTCAGCATCGTCTGCGCAAAGATCCGCTAGAGCCGATCGGGGACAACATTCGCGTTGAACGGGCCGTTGAGACTCTAAATGCAGATTGAGCATCTCGTGACAGTTCCCTTTCCACATACAGAGGATGAGTTCACAACAAGCACCAATCTGAAAGCAAACTACGCTTGTGCGCAAAAGCATACAAAGTAGAGATAGTGCAATGTCAATCCTGAAGATACGGATTACTCGTATCGCTTTTTGTAGCCTGTACTCGTTGAACTACATCTTAGGCCGTATACAGTTAAATTTCTCCATGTTGGTATTAATGGTATAAGTGTAAACTTAAGGCTTTTTAGTTCCCACCCTGAGCGCGGAACAAGATTCTTCACTAAGTTTATACGTGGTATCAATGACTGTAGCGGATAGGAAGGGAAACCCCCGAAATTCCGCGCGAATGAGCCGAGAATAGATTCGTCTGCGCGCCGTTTGGAGATCCATTCATGGAATGCTCATCCGACAACAGCGTGTAACTTTCAATGCTTGATCATCAGGTAAGATAATAAACAAAATAATGTAATTCACAATAGCAACTATTTTTTCATACATTTTGCAAAAAGCTCTACAATAGCCAGACGTTAACGAATATGCTTACATGCGGTTTATTTCGAACGATGCTAGAAAGATAAGCCTCTGTAGGGGTAAATAAGGAGAGGAAAATCTACCAGTTGAGCATGACTGATTTTAGAGATGACAAGCACCTTTTACAACATTAGGCAAAAATGTTATCTACAACCATGAAGTGACACAAACGGCAATTGAGGAGAATACAAAGTTTATGCAAATCCCAAGCATTTACTGTGTAGGCCTAACCCATCGAACAGCCCTGTTGCGCTTCGAGAATTAGTTAGTAATCCATCAAAATCCTGGGATGGCTATATAGCAAAGGTGTTACCTTCACAGACCGAATGGTGTGTACTCAATACATGCAATCGTTTTAAAATTTACGTTGCCTTTCCTGAAATAGACTCCCCTAGCGCATCCCATCAACAGCCTGCCCCCTTAGCAGATACGTGTCTCCCCCAAACTAGATTACAAATCCCCAAAGAACCGCAAATCTCTTGTATTATTGACTGCTTATATAAATGTAACTGGTGCTGCTCGCAATGAACTGTGGATGCACCTGTATTTTGTGCGCAATGAGGTAGCAGCCGAACATCTTCGTAGTGTTGCATCGAATCTCGAGTCGCTAGTGTTTGGTGGACCACAGATTTTGGGACAGTTTAACGAGATGTTTGCAACGGCAACTAAGAGCAAAAGCGTTGGGCTAGCCCTAAAGCTCCTACTGCAGACAGCCATCCGCGCTGGCAAACGCGCCCGATACGAAACCGTGATTGGCCATAATACAACTGGCGTCAGTTCCATTGCGCTCAAAACGGCCGAATCGATGGTGCCTGATCTTTCTTAACAACGCGTCACCGTCATTGGGTTGGGTGAAATGGGGTAGCTAACAGTTCGAGACTTGAGAGACCGGCACATCCCAAATGTTAACGTGGTGAATCAAACTTTTGACCGCGCGAAGGCGATCGTCTCGGATATCGACACAGAGCTGGGATGGCGCGCAAGAGAGATTAAAAGTCTTTCGCAGGTTTTGGTAGAGTCTGATGTAGTCTTTACCGCAACGGAGTTGAGTTATACTATTTAGAAAAAAGGCGGGTGACTTTTCGTCCGTTAAGATTGATTCATTCCTTGGAGTAACTGCGTACTAACTAACCGTGCGCTAACTATCCGCTTGGGTACTTGTGCGGCTCCCCCCCCACTTTTTCAAATAGCTTGCACCAGTAAATTTATCACAAGATCAAATGCACCTATACTATTGATTTAATTGCGCCGGAATCTACTAGATCTTTCGTGAAAATATGAGAAGAGGAAATTTGGGGAAACCCAAGTGGTTCACCGATTGATGAACCACTGTATATAACCATTGTGGATGGCTTATTCACATGGCGTAAACTGTAGCGGAAATATTAATATTTTGGGAGCAACTCAGTTTAGGGACGAAAATATTTCTGAATAGACCCCGCATGATTCGACTTTGTCACCCCTGAGCAGTCAGGAGCCCACAGATGGACTGTACTGCTGGTTTCAATACAAATAGATAATGGCCTGTCTACAAAACTCTCGCCGACGGTGATTATTTTATACGCGCATTCTGAATACCTTTACTGTCGGATCTTTGGATTCCTGCCTGCGCAGAGCTTGCCCCCATGCAGACGGGGAATGACAACGAAGTGCCTTCGCTCCTAAACTGAAATGCACCCGATATTTGTTAATCTTGAAACTTGATCTACAAGCTGCTATAATTGTCTTTATACCCAAATAAAACAGACTCTGCATTACGTAAATTATAAATACCTTTCTAGAAATGCTATCCTTGCCCAAAACCAACTCCACTTTAAAACGGCTCTGGCTGTCGTTTTGCACTTTCAATTAATCGATGTAATTCATCGGCAGATGGTGCATGTGTATTATTCTTTTCGCACCACTCATAGAACCACCGAAGATTTTGCTGGAAAGCAAAAATAATTTCGTTTTGCGTTAATGGTGGTACGTGACGGTGAATATGGTCCAGAACATGTTCATAATCTTCAAGCGAAAGCTCTTCTATATTTTGTAGAATCCCTTTTGCTCTGATTAAAAACAACTCACGTTCCACATTCGGAAACTCGCCTGCTATTTCGCGAATGTTGCCAAGATAGCTAATTGTTCGCTGCCTTGGCATACCTTTTTCATCTCGATAGCTCTCTACCAAATACGCATCATGAAATGTCATTTCGGAGGCATGTGTACTTTTATGTTTACGGGTAATCCAGCGGATGTACAAAACTTTCCTCGATTGAATATAGCTCAATAAAAAGTTCTAAATATTTCTAAAATATAAATGTATACCTGAACACATTCAACTACAGCAGATCAAAATCTCCAAATTTGCAAATCTAAGATTGCAGAAGAAGTACACATTCGTTACTACACATACATATTTCTCATCTGCCAGAATTGTGCAGAACACCAGCCTCATTTGCTCAAACCTAGAGGCTGCGCACTTTTTCGCTCGATGAGCCTTACGCAGTTTCAGCCGAGAATCAATACTATGACAAATAGACCCGATATAGCCCATTTTGTTTATGTCACAATGGATGGAGGACACAATTCTGCCCTACGCGAAGCCGTTACGTTGCTCGAAAATGATTGTGGCATTCGGATGCGTTTATCGCTCCACCGCAGCACAGACCTGCACACGGACGCAGATTGGCAGCGATTGGCCGATGATCTGGTCGATGCTGATTTCTTGTTTGGCTGCATGATCTTTGGCGAAGAGCAGGTGCGCCCGATGCAGCGCATTTTGGCCGATAGCGACACACCCGCCTGTTTTATTGCCAGCAACCCGGCATTGATTCGCTCTACACGGCTTGGCAACTTTTCGATGAAGCCTGCCAAGGTGTCCGACGAGAACGAACAGCCAAGCCGCTTTAAACGGATCCTAAACTGGATGCGGCCCAAGAATGGCCGTTCCGCAGGTGCTGGTCAGACGGCGCTGCTGATGAATCTGACCAAGGTCATGAAATACATTCCAGGCAAGGCGCGTCACGTGCATACCTTTATTGCCATGCACGATTATTGGCTGCACAGCACGCCCGAAAATCTAAAGCGCATGATGGGTCTGCTGCTAGATCGCTACGTAGATGGCTTTGCTGGCGAAATCGTTGTAGAAGACGCACTCCACTATCCTGAAGCCGCCATCTATCATCCCGATGCGCCAGAACCATTTGCGGATCTGGCTAGCTACCACGCATGGCGACAAGAACGGGGATTATTAGTCACCGAAGATGGGCATGAAGCCGCGTCCGTGGGGCTGTTGACAATGCGTGCGATCATTCTTAGCGGGAATACCCATCCGCTCGACACGCTCATTCGCGAGATCGAAGCACAGGGCATCGAGGCGCGAGCCGTCTATAGCGCAATATTGGATTTTCGCCCTGCCATTGAAAAGTTTCTCACGCTAGAGAAAAATAACGGCAATGGTCGTGCCTCGGTCGATGCGATTTACAATTGTATGGGCTTCCCGCTAGTGGGGGGCATGGCGGGCAGCCAGCCAGACGAGGCCGCCAAGGTATTGATAGACTTGAACGTTGGATACTTCGACATGATTCCGTTGGCCTTCCAGAGTGTGGAAGATTGGCGCAGTGATCCAGTTGGGCTGATGCCGATCCACACGGCGATGAACATTGCGCTACCCGAGCTAGATGGCAGCGCCGAGCCGGTGGTGATGGGCGGGCCGTCGCACGCCAGCGATAAACATACCGCCAATGAGCCAGAGGTAGCGCAAACCGTGCGCCGTATTGCGCGCCGCGTGCGCCTACGCCGCAAAGAAAACGTCGACAAGCAGATCGCGGTGGTGCTCTTCAACTTTCCACCCAACATGGGCAACGCCGGAACCGCCATGTATTTGGATGTCTTTGCTAGCCTCTTCCGGCTGCTGCATGAGATGAAGGATGCAGGCTACCAAGTTGAGTTACCCGAATCTGTCGATGCGCTACGTGAGCAGGTAGTAGAGGGCAATGCACTGCGCTATGGTACACACGGCAATGTAGCCGATCAGCTTGCGCTGGATGACTATCGCCACTTTGTCCCCGCCCATGTCGAGATCGAAGAGCAGTGGGGCTATGCACCGGGCGAATTGCTGACCGATGGCAAAAATTTCCACATTTTAGGCGCACACTTTGGCAATGTTTTCGTGGGCGTTCAGCCAAGCTTTGGCTACGAAGGTGACCCCATGCGGTTGCTGATGGGCACGGGACACACACCGCACCATGGCTTTGCTGCGTTCTACGCGTGGCTTGATCACGTTTATGATGCGGATGCGGTGCTGCACTTTGGCACGCATGGCGCACTGGAATTTATGCCCGGCAAGCAGAATGGCCTTGGCGCAGACGATTGGCCCCATCGCTTACTCGGCAGCTTACCCAACTATTACTATTACTGCGTCAACAATCCGAGCGAGGCGTCGATTGCCAAACGGCGCGGCGCGGCGACGTTAGTCAGCTATATGGTGCCACCGCTGCAGCAGGCAGGGCTTTATAAGGGGCTGCGACTGCTGAAGGATAGCATTGAAAATTACCGCAAGCAGCCGGACGATAATCTGATTGAGGATATTCGGACACAGGCGGAGATGTTGGGCATTCAGCCCGCAGAATTGAAAACAGAAAATGGAGAGCTACCGCACAATTCTAATCCCCAGTCCCCAGTCCCCACTCCCCAATCCTATATCACCTCACTCAACCATGAGCTGATCCAAGTTGAGCAGCGCATGATTCCCCTTGGCCTGCATGTGCTGGGCAAATCGCCATCGCAGGCAGAACTGGCTAACATTTTGGCATTAGTTACTGCGTTCCGACCCGTGCCACATCCGTCGCGCAAAGACGAAACGCTGCCGCCACTGCCCGTGCAACTAGCCGAAAGTTTGGGCTGGGATTACAAACAAATCCAGCAAGGCGTTAAGACCGATCCGGCGGCACAAGAGCGCTGGGAGCATTTGGATGAGATTGTGCATAAGGCCATCAAGCTCTTTGTCGGCAGCGAGGCAGAAGATGATTGGCAGAATCGCGCGGATGACCGAACCGCGGCTGATCGATATCTGAATGAAGTCGCACGCATTCCAACGGGACAGCTCACTGGGTTGTGGGATTTTCTGGATGATCTGCGCCAACGAGTATTGGACGAAAAAGAGATCGAGGGCGTGCTGCGGGGGCTAGATGCGGGCTTCATTCCACCGTCGCCCGGCAACGACGTGGTACGTAACGATGCTATTGCGCCAACCGGTCGCAACATTCACGCGCTTGACCCCTACCGCGTGCCGACACCTGCGGCGGCCCATGCCGCCGAGCTGCTTGTTGATCAGATGCTGGCGCGGCTCGTGGTGGAACAGGGGAGCCTGCCCGAAAGTATTGCCATGGTGCTCTGGGGAACGGACAACCTCAAGAGCAACTGCGAGGGTGTAGCACAGGCGTTAATTTTGCTGGGTGCACGCACCAAGAATGACGAATTAGGCAATGTGGCAGATGTCGAACTGATCCCGCTGGAAGAGTTAGGCCGCCCGCGTATCGATGTGGTGATGACAGTGAGCGGCATCTTCCGCGACCTGCTGCACCATCAGATGAATCTGCTCGACCGGGCAGTGCGTATGGCCGCACAAGCTGATGAGCCAATTGAAATGAATTTTGTGCGCAAGCATGCACAAGAGCAAGCCGTCGAATTTGGCCTAACCGTGGGCGAGGCCGCGACCCGCGTCTTCTGTAACGCACCGGGCGTCTACGGTGCCAACGTCAACCACCTGATCGAGAACAGCAACTGGGAGAATGATGACGAACTGAGCGAGATGTTTCTGACGCGTAAATCTTTCTCTTTTAACGCATCTGGCAATAATAGTACTGGCCAGAATGGTGAGTGGCACAACGCGCGGCAGCTTATGGAAAGTAGCCTAACTAAAGTGCAGGCCACCTTCCAAAATATCGACAGCTTTGAACTGGGCATCAGCGATGTCGATCACTACTACGAATATTTGGGCGGCGTCTCTAAAAGTGTGGAGAAATTGAGCGGCGAACGACCACCTGTGCTTGTGGCCGATGCCATGTCGAATGGCGAACGGCTGGCCTCGCTAGAGCAGATGGTGCGGCTGGAGTCGCGTACGAAGCTGCTCAATCCCAAGTGGTATGAATCAATGATGGAACACGGGTATGAGGGCGTACGCGAAATCGAAAATCGGGTCAGCAACACGTATGGCTGGAGCGCCACTACCGAGTCGGTTGACGGTTGGGTGTACGACGATATTGCTGCTACTTTCCTCATGGATGAGCAGATGCGCGATCGCATGGCGCAGGCGAATCCGCACGCCACATCGAACATTGCCCGTCGTTTACTCGAAGCTGCTTCGCGCGGCTTCTGGGAAGCGGATGACGACTTGATCGATCAGCTTCGGGATATTTATGGTGAGCTAGAAGACCAAATGGAGGGAGTTGGGGTATAATGTCTTCGTATTGATAACTTCCATATTGGGCCACTCTAGAAAAATAAATGTTTGTAAACTATGGAGTGAGCATTAGAGAATGCTCACCCCACGTATAATTAGTTTTTTTGAGTGGCCTTGATAATGATATCTATAATAACAATGTCTATGATGACACAAGATGATCGAAAGTGATGATTGAGTTAGATTCGTACAACCCTTCTAAGTCCGAAAGAACTGACGCCAACTCTGCTAATGGCGACGAAAATTTACAATCCACAAGCAGTTCTCGCCGCATCCTCATTTGGGGGCCGGTTTTTCTTGGGTTGATTGGTTTAATGGCACTACTTGCTTGGGGCCTGTGGCGTCCATCGTTAGGGGGACCCAGCGGCGTTTCGACCAATGACGGCCCCGCCCGTGTTGCAATCTTGGAACGATCTGCCTCCAATTTTTCTCTGCCTCTAATCAACTCATTTGATGGCTCAAACGAATTTCAACTCATCGACTACCGCGGGAAGACTGTGGTTATCAACTTTTGGGCCAGTTGGTGCGCTCCTTGCCGAGACGAAGCACCAGCCCTCGAGCAAGGGTGGCAGATCCATCAAAACAATGACGTGGTTTTTATCGGAATCAATACGTGGGATAGTGAAGCCAAGGCCCAAGACTTTATGCAATCCTTCGGTCTCTCGTTCCCTAATGCACTCGACGAGCGAGGTACTGTCGCAGTAGAATACGGGATGATAGGCATCCCCGAGACCTTCTTCATTGCGCCCGATGGCACCATCAGTCGGAAGATCATCGGTGGTGTAGACGTTGCGTCGATTAATGAGGCGATTGCCGAGGCGCAGAACACGGCCCAAAGTCCATAAAGTATCGACGCTCACCGTTTATCCCTTAAGCTTACACTTATTATAGAACAGTGAGTGATTTTCGTAAGGGCATGAACTAATTATGCCCAATGTGTATTTAAGCTTTTGCTACTGTGCGCTTTGATAAAGTATAGATATTTCGATGTCATTCCCGCAGATTTTTAGCAGAAATATGCATAGAATTTTGGAGAAAAAACCCGTATGCCAGAAATGGCTTTTGATTTTGTTAATTTAGGCCGAGCATCGCTGATTGTGGCCCCCTTCTTTGCTATTTATGCAATCGTAATGGGGCCACTTGGCGATCGTTCTGGTCGCCATGACTGGATTGCCTCGGCACGCAATGCGCTCTACGTCGTTACGGCGCTGGTTATGGTAGCAACCATAGCATTGTTCTATGCGTTTATCACTAAAGATTACAGCGTCTTCTACGTCTATCAGAACACGCGAGAATCACAGAGCTTGCTTTATACGTGGACAGCGTTCTGGGGCGGCAATGCAGGCAGCTTACTCTTCTGGGCAGCAGGACTGGTCATCGTTTCAAGCATTGCGGTCACAACCAATTGGCGTACTCAATATCCGCTGATGCCCTATGTCATTAGCGTACTGATGATTATTGCTCTCTTTTTCCTCTGCCTGCTTGTTTTTGTAGCAGATCCGTTCGAGCGGTTGGACTTTGTGCCGCCAGATGGCCGCGGCTTGAACCCATTGCTGCGCGACCCCGGTATGGCGATCCATCCACCACTGCTATTAGGCGGCTACATGAGCATGAGCATCCCTTACGCATTTGCCATGGCTGCTCTCATCAGCGGTCGACTCGATGCAGGCTGGATTCGGGCCACCCGCCGCTGGACGTTGACCGCATGGGGTGTCCTCAGCATGGGGCTCATATTTGGTTCATGGTGGGCGTACCGCGTTCTCGGCTGGGGTGGCTATTGGGGATGGGATCCGGTTGAAAATGTGGCGCTAGTTCCGTGGCTGGCCGCCTCGGCTTACGTTCACTCCGTCATCGTCACCGAAAAGCGAGACATGCTCAAAGTGTGGACCATGGTGCTAGTGATCCTATCCTTTAGCCTCTCCATTTTTGGCACCTTTATTGTGCGCAGCGGCGTTGTGACCTCGGTTCACAGCTTTGCTCAATCCTCTATTGGGCCATGGTTCTTTAGCTTTTTGGGACTGATTCTGATAGTGAGTTTTGCTATCTTAATGGCGCGGCTCCCTCAACTTGAAAGTCGTCGCAAACTCGACAGCCTAGTCAGCCGGGAGAGTGGGTTCCTCTTCAATAACCTCATTTTTATGGGTATTATCTTTGCCACTATCTTCGGTGTGCTGTTCCCCATGATTAGCGAGCTTGTTCGAGGTGTCCAAATTACGGTCGGGCCGCCCTATTATAATCGGGTCAACGGTCCGCTTATGCTCTTGCTGATGGCGCTGATGGGAATTGGGCCACTTTTGCCCTGGCGACAGGCAACCAAAAAGCAGCTGCTCCGTCGTTTCCGCTGGCCGATGATTGCGCTAGTGACAACGGCTGCTGTCTTAAGCGTAACGCTACGCTCATTTTGGCCCGTACTTTCATTTTCTATCTGCAATTTTACGCTGACAACGCTTCTACAAGAGTATGCTCAGGGCATTACAGCACGACGAAAAGTAACGGGCGAGGCGTGGCCTCTAGCAACTGTCCGTTTAATCGGACGCTCACGTCGCCGTTATGGGGGCTATTTGGTCCACATTAGCATCATTTTTGTGGCTTTTGGCGTCATCGGCAGCCAATTCTTTAACATTGAACAAGGCGTTACCTTAAGCAGTGGGGAGACAGCGACGGTTGGCCGCTATGACTTGACCTATGCTGGCTTAACCGAAGGCCAAACAAGCCAAGGTGCTGAGGTTAAATCTACGTTAAATGTTGCCCGCAATGGGCGAGATTGGGTAGATCTTCATCCAGGCAAAATCTACATGGAAGGGTTCGAAGAGCAGCCAGTCTCGAATATTGCTATTCGCTATGGCTTAGTAGAGGATCTCTACATAGTGCTGACAGGCTGGCAAGAGGATAGTGCAACCTTCTATGTCTTTGTCAATCCGCTCGTCTCGTGGATATGGATCGGCGGGTTGGTTCTCGTCATTGGTGGGTTGATTTCGTGGTGGCCCGAACCAAAGCCCCAGCCAGTGCGCTCATCAAGATCCTTGCCAAGTGGGTTGCAGCCTCAGGGAGCCGGCAGTGGAGATGATTAGCCGTAACACGTCTCGCTGGCTAACAGTCGGTGCAACCCTTATCGTTCTGGCGGGCCTAGTCTTCGTCAGTTTGAGCTTGGCCCAAAATGCGAATAGCAACGCGGCCCGTCCAGCCCTTGAGGGGGATAGTGATGCCGCCATGACTCAAACCATGCTGCGCATCGGTGACGATCTACAATGTCCGATTTGCGAAGGGCAATCAGTCGCCTATTCCAACTCGCGTCTCGCGACCGAGATGCGCGAACAGATCACCGTACAGCTTCAAGCAGGCGCAACCGAAGCCGAAATTAAACAGTACTTTGTAGACCGCTATGGCGTAATTGTCTTGCGTGAGCCGCCAAGAACCGGACTCAATCTTCTGCTCTGGCAGATGCCTTTCATTTTTGTGGGTGTGGGAATCCTGATTTTAAGCTGGACGTTGATGCAGACAAGACGAAATAAAGAGAAAGTCGCCGTGACAGCAAATGAGAGTGCATCGCTTCATTCTGAACCCTCTGATGAGGTCGATCCTGAGATACGTGAGCTTCTCGCACAGTATGATGAGGAGTTGTTTGGTAGTGCGCCAACGAAATAACGCTTTTGCAAATCAGGCATACAACATTTAGATATTATCGGCTACCCAATGCTAACCATAATTACATTGATCATTATCACCGTCCTCGCTAGCTTGGCAATTGCGCAGCCTGTCATCAGCTATGTGCGCAAACCATGGCTCTTCAACGCGCCGAATGGTGAGGCAGAGGCGCTTCGTCAGGAACAGATTATGGCATTGGATTCTCTTCGGGATCTTGCCATGGATTATCGTATGGGGCAGCTTTCTCGAGAAGATTATCGAGCATTGGCCGCTCCGTTACAGAAAAAGGCCAAACAGAGAGTAGAGCCAACCGAACAATCTCCTAGCACGGGCATCGTAGAGAAGCGGCTCGCCAAGCTAGATGCTGAACTAGAGGCCACCATTCTTTCCCTCCGTAATGTCAAAACCACGACCGGACACACTGAACTAAATATAGAGACGAATAGAGCAATAGATAGACCCGTTTTGACTGCTGCTCAATTCTGCACCCAGTGCGGTGAGAAAGCTGAACCATCATTCCGCTTCTGCGCGGCTTGTGGCTCGGACCTGCTAGGAGCAAGAGGCTCTTCGACAGGCGCAGAGACACCCATAATAAATACGACACGTTCAGGAACCGATGCCGCAACTCTAGAGGTTGCGTCCGTAAATGCTGAAAATGTCCTGACGAGTTCAGACGTAAAGAATTCATATACAAATGCACCAGACCTAGAGAGAGTAGACGCAGAGACAATGATTGCGGAAACAGCAGTTCAGCCTATCGAAGCCACTGCTAACGAGCCATCTAGTAAGGAATCATCTATAGGCCGTTGGTGGATCGCCAGCGGCATCGTCACCGCCATTTGGATTGGCGCAATCGTCTGGATCTACCTCAACGGGCGGGCAGGGCAGCAGACTCAAGTGCCGGTCGCTACGGTGCCAGATGGTCCCGTTATTGCACTTGCCGCCACAACAGAGCAGACACTCGTCAGCTCGACCGAGGGGCTCAGCCTTTCTACCGATCTTGCCGTTTGGGAGCAGTCCCCAACCGATGATATCTTGCTTTCAATCACTCCGGTGGATGAAGACAATGGTGTCTGGATTGGTGCTGGTGCGCTGGGGCTATGGCAGACATCGGACAGCGGTGAGTCTTGGATAAGTATTGAGAATCAGAATAGCGATATAGGGATTCAACTTGTGGCAACCGATGAAAGCGGGTTGCTTTGGGGAGCCAATATAGATTCGCTCTTCATGAGTGCCGATAAGGGCCGCAGTTGGAGCCTTGCAAATGATTCTCTCCCCGGAATCGTGCGGGCGCTGGCTAGCGGATCAGGTGAGATCTTTATCGGCACCAATCAAGGTGTATTCCGCAGCCCCGATCAAGGCCAAACGTGGATTGACAGCAATAGCGTCGTGAATGGGCGCATTGGCAGTACAGATATCCAGGCATTAGCGTATGATGAAGAAGGCAAAATCCTTTTTGCTGGAACACCCAGAGGCCTCCACTTTTTGAACCTAGAAAGTGTTGGAGGATGGGGACAGCGTTCGCTCACTGCCGACGTACGATCATTGGCAATTCCATCAGGTGCCAACAATATATTATGGGTAGGCACAGCAGAGGGCGAGATCTACCGCAGTACGGATCGTGGGGTTACGTGGCGCAACTGATGAACGGAACGACCGTATCGTCAGCCCGTACGTTGACCGAAAGTATAGATTCTGCATCTGGGGTTGACGCACCTAAAAGAATTCGAGCCACAACGCTTCCATTTCCTGCTTTGGTTGGAATGGAGCTTGCACAGCAGGCAATGTTGCTGCTGGCAGTGGAGCCAAAGCTACGCGGCATTGTAATTGCGGCAGCAGCGGGGACGGGCAAGTCGAGCTTGGCGCGTGGGATTCAACACCTCTTATTGGCGGCGAGCAGTGATGAAAGCGTGCCGCCATTTGTCGAAGTGCCAACCAGCGCCGATATCGAGAACTTGCTTGGCGGTCTCGATTTAGAGGCAACGCTGCACGCAGGGCGGACGGTTGTGCGATCTGGATTGCTGGCGCAGGCCGATGGCGGTACTGTCTATGTGGATGGCCTCAATCTACTGATGGATGCCAGCGCCAATTTGTTGCTTTCAGTTTTGGATGAGGGCGAAGTTCGGGTCGAGCGCGAGGGGCTCAGCTTGAGGGCTGCGGCTCGTTTTAGCTTAATCGGCTCCTACGATCCGGCGGAAGGACTGCCGCGCAATCATCTGCTGGATCGCGTTGGCCTGCTGATCAACCTGAACCAAATGCCAACCGCTGTAGAGCGCTCAGCGGTGATTCGACACAACTTATTGACCCCCGATTCGGCGTGGCAGGAAGAGAATGAGATCTTGTTTGGGCTAATGCAGGCCGCACGCGAGATCCTGCCGAGCGTGACCATGACGCCGGAGCAGATGATGCAGCTAAGTCAAAGCGCGCTAGCCTACGGCGTGAGCGGTCATCGCGTCGATCTCTTTGCGATCCACGCAGCGTGCGCCGCGGCGGCACTGAATTTACGCCACGAAGTAGATGCGAGCGATCTGGAACTAGCCGCACGGTTGGTTGTTTTACCGCGTGCCACGCAGGTGCCAACAGAAAACGAGCCGCCGCCACAACAGTCAATAGAACAGTCAGCAGAACAATCATCAGAGCCGCCATCAAATACGCAATCAGAGCAGCAGCAACCCCAGACAGAGTCGCAAGAGGTTGACCCGACTGAGCAGCCCAAGGCAGCTGATGAGACAAAAGATGCTCGGTCCAAACCTCCGCCTGAACCCCCGTCCGAATCGCCGCTTGAAGAGGGTGCTGCCGTGCCAGAAGAACAGATTCTGGCGGCGCTTGCCAGCGAGCTACCAACAGATCTAGACGAGCTCCCCTTTCGCACCGTGCAACGCGGGCGCGCCGGTTCGCGTGGGGCAACCGAAGGCACGCGCGGGCGTCACGTACGTAGCCTGCCCGGCGATCCAAAACGGTGGCGGCTGGATGCGTCGGCTACATTGCGAGCGGCTGCGCCGTGGCAGTCGGTTCGGCGTACGGCGCGGGCAGGGCAGGAGGTGAATACGACCCAGAGTTCTTTTCGTGAGACGATGGCAAACATTCTTGCACGGCCAGGCTCGTATCTTACTCGGGCACTCTCCAATACTCGGGTACTCTCCAATATTTGGGCACCCTCCAAAGTAGAAAGGGAACAGCCCGATAAAAGTGGAGGCAGGAATGAGTCAAAAAAACTTTACTTTGAATCAGGCGACATCCGAGTCAAGCACTATCGCAGCAAGGCGGGAGCGCTCTTCTGTTTTGCGGTGGATGCTAGCGGCAGTATGGCCCTGCACCGCATGGGGCAGGCCAAAGGCGCGATCCATTCGCTGTTGGAAAAGGCATATGTCAAGCGCGATCGCGTGGCATTGATCGCTTTTCGCGGTAATGAAGCCGAAGTATTGATGCCGCCAACCCAAAGCGTCGAACTCGCCAAACGTGCGCTCGATCTCTTGCCGACGGGTGGCGGCACCCCACTTGCATCTGCGTTGCTACTTGGCCATGAGATGGCACAGCAAGCGCAGATGCGCGGCATTCACCAAACTGTATTCGTATTATTGACGGACGGACGCGGCAATGTTCCGCTGAACGCTGATCCAACCGTGACCGACAAAAAAGTGGCCAGTCGACTTGCACGCGCCGAACTGGAGCAAATCGCTTTCGTCGTGGCTCAATCCAATTTGCATGTGGTGGTGGTTGACACCCAGCGCAGCTTTCTCTCGAAGGGTGAGGCTAAACAATTGGCTGGCTGGCTGGGGGGTGACTATTTATATTTGCCAAGCGGAAGCAGCGAGGAGATCGCGGCGGCTGCGGCTGGAGCGGTTGAGGGCTAAATCGACGAATGCCAAAAGGATATTTTACATGACGGTCAGTGAGACTATCGAACAATCGAGTAGATGGCGAACGCCACAAAGCGGGCGCAGGTTGCTCTTAGCGGTGGTGGTTATTGGTGGACTCATCTATGGTTGGAGCAGTGTTGGGCGTTCGGCTCCATTGCCCGAAGCGGTTAATGCAGCTAGAGTTACCTTTCAATCACAGCAGGCTGGAGAGGTAAGTTACTATGTTGACCAAAGTGGAAATGGTAATCCACTCATATTTATTCACGGCATTAATGCCGCGCCAAGCGCCTACGAAATGAAGCCGCTCTTTGAATATTATCAAGGGGAGAGACCTGTCTACGCGCTCGAACTGCCTGGCTTTGGTTTTTCCGAACGCAGCAAGCGCACGTACACTCCACAGCTTTTTGGCGACACCATCCGCGAATTTCTGCGCACTCAGGTGGGCGAACCAGCAGATGTGATCGCGCTGTCACTTTCGTCAGAGTTTGGCGCACTCGCCGCGCGTGATGAACCATCCCTTTTCAGTTCGCTCACTGTTATTGCGCCCACAGGGATGGGACCACCGCGTTCGATTGAGCAAGATACGAGCGAGCGCATTCTAAATGTTGTTTCGTTCCCACTGCTGGGCAAACCGTTATTTAAAGTGCTCACTTCTCGTTCCGTCATCCGCTACTATATAAATCAGAGTTTTGAGGATGCTGCGGATCAGGGGCTGATTGATTATGCGTACGCAACTTCGCACCAAAATGGCGCATCGATTGTACCGTTCAACTTTCTATCGGGCAAGCTCTTTACATGGGATGCGTTTGAGTCGATCTACACGCAGTTGACCGTTCCAACGCTGGCACTCTATGATAAAGATCCGAACGTGAGCTTTGAGCGCTTACCTGAATTGCTCGACACAAATCCGAACTGGCAGGCAGAACGGATTGCACCGACGATGGGGCTACCGCACTGGGAGGAACTTGACAAAACTGTCGCTGCGCTTGGCTCATTCTGGTCAGCAGAATAGTTAGGTAGCAGAGTGGTTGAAGTAGCTGTGATAGTAGGGACAATTCAGAAAATAATTATATGCGAAGAAGGCGTTCTCTCGCACCGCTGCTCTTGAGATAGAGCCATATTAGAGGTTATACGCAGTTGAATCTCTCTACGTGAGTATCAGTGCCTATAGCGGACACGAAGGGAGAAACCGTATTCCGCGAATGGGCCATAAAATGACTCGCAGACAAATCTATTCTTGACTCATTTGCGGAATGCTCTTTCTACAGCTTGCTGTCCCTTCGGATACTTTCTCCGCTATAAAATAATGACACAAACTATCCGTATTTTTAGGCCTGACGATATACTAGATACATGATTCAGATACGTGACTCAAATGGATAAAGCAAAACAAATTACGCGATTATTCGCCGTGATCTTCCTCTTAATTATCGCACCGGCGTTTCTATTTAGGGTGATTGGGAGATGGCAGGTAAGTTACTTGGCCGCGGGATATTTCTTCTTCTTTCTAGGAACAGTTTGGCGGGTCTTGCGATATGGCGAGCTTGCGAATCGAGAAGAAGATCGACAGACACAGGATCGTTCGGGTAGGCTGGCTGGCATTGTGGCGCTTGCCGGATTAATTGGCGTTCATTGGCTGGCTCTCTATGAATTTTCGCAGAAATTTTCGCAAAGTGACCAGACAGGTGTCTCATTTGTCAGTGGCGTGGCTATTGCACTGGTCATTGCCGCAATCGTTCTCAGTCAAATTGCGATCCGCACGTTGGGAAGATTTTTTGATCGCCTAACGATCCAGAGTGAGCATCGACTTGTGACAGAAGGTGTGTACAGCCTTATCCGGCATCCGATTTACACGAGCTATATTTTACTCTTCACCGGATATTGCCTTCTGCTACAGGGCATTTGGTCGCTAGGGCTGTTAATTGTGGTCTGTATCATTTGGTTTGGATCACGCATAACACGAGAAGAGGCGATGCTGTTCGAAAAGTTTGGGGATGGCTACGAACAGTACTGTATCAAAACAAAACGCTTAATACCTTATGTATATTAGATCTATACAGGGACAGACAATCCAATGGACCAAAAGCCAGAAGCACACGAATCGCCTGAGTCCCAAGCTGCACGCCGTATTTTAGCAGTAACAGAAGAAGAGCTTCAGCGCATCGTTCTCGACATTCACGATGGCCCTGTACAGCACATGTTTGCAGCACTTTCACACGTGCGTACATTGCAGCGTCACTGTACGCGTGGCGACTCGATTCCAAGCGAGGAAGCAGAAAAACCGTTAGAGCAGATCTCTGGTTTGCTGGTTGCGGCGATGGATGAAATTCGGACGTTTTTGGGCTCGTTCCGCTCGCCCGATTTTCTGACGCAAGATCTTGCTAATATTATTCAGGGCTTGCTTTTACAGCACGAGACTTTTACAGATTGCCAGGTAGAGTTTGCGCGTGATAGCCAGCCGCTAATAGCTACGCTGCCGATCAAAATCGCACTCTACCGCATTTGCCAAGAGGCGCTCTCAAATTCGTATCAGCACTCCGGTGCGGATCGCCAACGGGTGGAACTGCGACGAAAAGACGGTATGATCACACTCTCGATCAGCGATCAAGGCAAAGGCTTTGTGCCACCACAACTTAGTGGCCCCACAGCAACAGAAGATGCGCGCTATATCGGTTTACGCGGGATGCGTGACCGGATGGCGCTCATCGGTGGGCAGTTTGATTTAGAAACAGCACCCAGTAAAGGTGTTAAAATTACGGTTAGTGCGCCCATATAAGATTATTGAGCCACTCTAGAAAAATAGATGTCTGTAAACCATGGAATGCCTTCTCCGCGGATACTTATTTTTCTGGAGTGGCATTAACAACCAACCTCACCATAGGAAAATAGCTATGTCATTCCCTCCTCCATTTTACCGCTGGCGACCACACCCATGGCATGGGCTGGAAATCGGACCCACACCGCCACAGGTTGTTCATGCGTATATCGAGATTACTCCCTTTGATCTAGTAAAGTATGAAATAGATAAAGAGACCGGGTATTTACGCGTCGATCGGCCGCAACGCTCATCATCGTTGCCACCTACCCTGTATGGATTTATTCCGCGCACGTATTGTGGGCGGCGGGTCGCAAAACTAATGGGCGGATCAGAAAGAGGCGATGGCGATCCACTAGATATTTGCGTGATCAGCGAACGACCGATTACCCGTTCCGAGGTGATCTTAGACGCGCGGGTAGTGGGTGGTTTCCCCATGCTTGATGGAGGTGAAGCGGATGATAAAATTGTTGCTGTCTTGGAGAACGACACATTCTGGAATCATGTAGAGGATATTTCAGAGCTACCCGCCGTGATGGTTGATCGTCTGCGTCACTATTTTAGTACATATAAACTAGTCCCTGGCGAAGTATCTCAAGTATCGATTGCGATAGAATATAATCGTGAACATGCAGAAAAAGTAGTAGAGGCAGCAATCGCCGATTATCAAGAAGAATATGGCTCATAACGAGCAGGCAGCCAGGCTGGTACCTGATTAAATTTGTGATTAATTCAAATATCGCAACTGAATATTCTCATAAACTACTGAAATTACAACAGGTGAAATAATTTTTTTGGAGCTTATTGCATTTTTTACGAGTTTTGTCCTTATTTCTTTAGCGGCCTATTTGGTTGGCAAGGCCTTTACACGTATCAATCTGTCGTATATTACTAACTGGGCTATTAGTCAAAAAGAGTGGTCAAAACAAAAAAAGACGGCACAACTTGTATAGGGATGAGTGGAAATAGATAGAAATATAATATTTGTGTAAGCTATGCATAAGCGCCGTCGTAGCGAACCCAAATTACAATTTTATGTTTGGTAAACAGCAAGAAACATGTGTTATGATCAGTTCAAAAGAAGCCACACCACCTACCATTTCTGCCCATGAAAAATACTAGCTATACCCGCATGTCCTATGCGGAAGTTGCCCCTACCTACAATCAAATTAACTTCATTCCCGTCAAAGCTGCCGAACAGATTGGGCAGGCGATTGCCAACTTAACAACCGGCCTTTTTTTGGATTTTGGAGCAGGGGCTTGCCGCATCACCCAGCCGGTTGCAGAAACAGGCATCACCGCGATTGCGCTCGACTACGAATATGCCATGTTGCGCTCCTCGGCAGACGACGCACCCGCGCCAACGCTCTCGTACACGCAGGGTGATGTGGTCCATCTTCCCTTTGCGGACAATAGCCTCGACACAGTCTTCACCTCGAACGTTTTGCATCTGGTGGAAGAATGGGAAAAGGGTCTACACGAGGCAGCACGCGTGCTGAAACCGGACGGGATCTTCATCATCGGTCGCGACGTGCTTGATCCTAATTCCTCTGCGGGCAAGCTACGATCTGCGCTGCGCCGCATTGTGGGCACGCTCGACCCGTCAATGCAGCCAACCTCTGCTGCCGGACCGGCACTAGTGCAAGCAATCGGCAAAATGGGCGGGCAAGCGGGTCGACCAATTGTAGCGGCAGAGTGGACGCAGCAAACAAGCCCTGCCGAACTTTTGCAGCGGATGCGAACGCGCCAACAGAACGAAACATGGGCGCTGAGCGATGAACTTCTGACGGCAACCATGGTCGAAGTGGACCAATTTGCTACTGAAACTTTCCCCAATTCAGAACAGATTGACTCTGTGCAGTGGGCATTTCACCTTATGCCGATTGCCAACTTTGGCAGCAATATCTCGTGACAACAACATCAAAGGTTCTTCCAGAATAATAGGCATATCTGGAAAAGGCATTCTCTCTACCGTTTATGTGAATTTATATTTCTGCAACAGCCTAAGCTAATGACACTTAAACTGACGATAAAGAACCGCCCGTTGTTGATCAACACCCACTCGGAGAACATTGATGAATATAGTTTTGTCTAGTGCTCGAAAGGTCATTCTTACCATTCAGCTAACGCTACCGCGGGCCGCCATTGGCTGGATGTTCGCACTTCTCACCAGCAATTTTAATCGCATTGCAGTCTATGAATTTGGCATTACGGCTGTTGTCGTCACATCGATGCTGGGGCTGTATCACTTTTTGTCACCGTTTCAGGTCATCTTTGGTCGTATTGCAGATCAGCGCCCCATTTTTGGCTTACGCCGTACGCCCTATCTATTTGGTGGTCTGCTGCTCTCTAGCCTTATTTTTGTGGCCTTGCCCCAAGTTGTTGTGGGCATGAGCGAAGGCAGCATCTTTGCGTTTGCCGCAGGGATTCTTTTACTCATCATCTTTGGAATTGGCTTTGCCACGGCGGGGGCCAGCCATCTTGCGCTGGTAGCAGATGTCACCACCGAGCGTAGTCGCGGCATGACAATTTCGCTGGTGTGGACGGTGCTCATCGCCAGCACCATCATTTCACTCGTTTTCATTCGCCGCATTATGCCAACGTTTGATCTGGCAACCATGCAGTACCTGTATAGCCTAACCGTGCCGATTGTTTTTGTGCTCACGCTGCTTGGCATTCTGGGCGTAGAAAAGCGTTTGCCTAAAGCAGAACTTGCGCAGCGCGTTGCCAATGCGAAGAACGCAGCCACCGACGGCAACTTTGTCGAGATGATCCGCAAATTACTCTCTGCGGATGCCACATCAAAAAACTTCTTTATCTTCGTCTTTGTTTCCACCCTTGGCATCTTTTTACAAGACACAATTTTAGAAGTATTTGGTGCAGAAGTGATGGGCATGACGCTCGACGAAACAGGTGCATTTCAGCAGATGTGGGGCGGCGGTGTGCTGATTGGTATGTTCCTAATGGGGCTGATTACGCTTTTTGTTAACCTCGCCAAAAAACAGATTGCGATGGTTGGGACAATCGGTTCCGCAATTGGCATGTTGCTTATTGTCTACACAGCAGCTACCAGCGACCGCACGCTAATTATCCCTGCACTCGTTTTTCTAGGGTTTTTCACCGGTCTCTACACAATGGGGACGCTTTCTACAATGATGCAGCTTTCAACCGAAGCCGCACGTGCCACCTATATTGGGCTGTGGGGGTTCTCCCTTGCATTAGCAAATGGCTTCTCTAGCATCATTGCTGGGGGCCTCGTTACCCTGCTGATCGAAAGTAACTTCTTGGCTGCCAACATTGGCTATGCCGTTATCTTTACCTTCGAAGCGGGGCTGCTTGTTGTGGCTGCGTTTGTCCTGCGCGGCGTTTATGTTCAATCATTCACTGGCATTACGCACGATGATCTCACCACGGTGATGGAAGCGGAGGCACTCGCATAGTGAACGCGAACACCACTCAACACAAAATTCAATTTACGCTGCAAAAGGTTGCCATTGCTTGGATGTTTGCCCTGCTCACGGTCAACTTTCCCTATGTGGCGGCTGTCGAGCTGGGGATCCCGCTGGTGCTGGTTGGCGTGATGCTTGGACTCTATCCATTTTGGGGACCCTTTCAGCCATTCTTTGGGCGCTTTACACAATCGCACCCGATACTGGGCTACTACCGCACGCCCTATCTGCTGCTGGGTTTCTTCGTCGGCGGGATTATTTTTCCGTTTGTGCCAACGCTCACGCAGCAGATTAGTGCCGGATCGTCAGTCGCGGTGCTTGCACTCTTCTTGCTCTTTTTCATCTTTGGGATCGCCATTGCGCTGATGGCAAACACGTTTCTCGATCTGCTTAGCGACGTGACCACAGACGAGACGCGCAGCAACGTGACCGCCACCGCATGGACGGGGCAGACGCTGGCGATTGCGCTGTGGGCATTTGTTTTTCGCCAAATGATGCCAACGTATTCGCTCGAAGCAATGACGCGGCTTTACACCATTACGCCGTTTGTCGTCATGGGGATTGGCCTCTTAAGCGTGGTTGGGCTGGAGCCACGTGGCCGCAAGCTGGATGCGTATCAGAGTAATGAAAGTGCGCTGAGCGAATCATTTCAACTGCTAACCGGAAACAGCATGGCGCGTCGTTTCTTTCTATTTATTGCGCTCTCGCTGCTTGCGATCTTTTTGCAAGACATTCTGCAAGAGCCACTCGGTGGCGAGCTCTTTGGCATGTCCATTGGGCAGACGACGAACTTCCAGATCATCTTTAATGCCTCCGTTGCAATTGGTATGACAATTGCCGCTATCGTGGGGACGATCCGTTTGGGTGATGAGAATCGTCAACTCTCTATGGACGTCAAAAAACGCATTGCAACAACCGGCGGATTGGGCACAATGGCGGGCTTTATGCTGCTGGCGTTGAGCGTCTTTGCTAGCAGCCCGCTCTTCTTCCAGACGGCGCTCTTTCTGAATGGTCTCTGCGTTGGCGTCTTCACCTTTGGCTCTATCACGATGATGGCGGGTATGACCGTACCGGGCAAAACTGGCAAGTATCTCGGCGTGTGGAGTTTGGGCCAAGTGGTTGGTTTGGGGCTTTCGTTTATGATTGCGGGGCTGCTGCATTCGCTATTTATTGGCAGTGGGCTCTTTGCGCCCGCGGTAGGATACGGCCTGATCTTCTTGATCGAAGCAGGGGTGATGGGATGGTGCGTGTGGAGTTTGCAGCCCGCCGATGCGGTTGAGCTGCGCCGTCAGGCTGTTCCGGCATAGCCACAGTATCCGCTCGCCAACTTGCCAACTTGCCGTCAACGTGTCGATTCAATCGGAAGATTATATATATGAGCGAACCAATCAAAGTTATTCTGGCAGACGATCACGCATTTGTTTTAGAAGGGCTCCAGCGCTACTTGGCGGAGGAAGACGATATCGCCATTATCGACACCGTTAACGATGGTGAGCAACTGCTTGATGCAGTCCATCGGCTTGATCCAGATGTGGTGATTTCGGATATCCAGATGCCGCATTTGGATGGATTCGAGACGCTCAAACGGATCCGCAGCATGTCCCCCGATGTGCGCATTCTTTTCCTCACCGCTTTTACAGATGGTCAAACGTTACAGGCTGCGCTCTCCTCTGGCGTCGATGGCCTCATCCTCAAGACCGATCCGCCAGAACAGACGGTAAATGCGGTGCGCCAAGTTATGGCGGGCCAGATGGTCTTTCCGGCTGCGGCCCGCCGCTGGCTTGCACAAGCTCCGTTGGCCGAAAGCCCCGCGGCGGATCTCTCCGAGCGCGAGCTAGAGGTGCTTGTTCTGGTTGCACAAGGTCTCACCAATATAGAGGTCGCCAAAGAGCTTCATATCAGCGCCAACACGGTTAAGTTTCACCTCCAAAACATCTTCGTTACTGTCGGTGCCGCCAATCGCACCGAAGCCAGCCGCTGGTATCTGGATCAATTTCCTCAGTAGTTCCATATCCTTGTCTCACTCATTATAGCCCCTTGTTTAACAACGCTGTCATACGGGGCAACTAGATTAATGTAAGATTAAAGACTTCTCAGAGGCAGCTACTTGTTACAGAAAGAAGCCAAATATCGAAACACAGTACGCTCAGACACGCTCAATGCGTTTGCGATCTCTTTCGTGTTGAGTCCTTTGGCGTGTAATTCTCTGGCTCGCTCAGGCTTGGCTTTGGTCGCTCCTTTTAGCCGACCTTTGTAGATTCCCCTCTTTTTGGCAACAACAATCCCTGCGGCTTGGCGCTCTCTGGTATGTTGCAGCTCTATCTCGGCGATGCCGAAGAGCAATGATGCAATTAGATGGCCCACGGTACCCGATAGATCGATCTGCTGGATAATGGAGACAATGCGAACATCTCTCTGGCACCAGTCTGCCACAACGTTTACACCCTCTTGGAGCGAGCGGGCCAGCCGATCTAGCTTCCACACAATGACCGTTTTTATTTCACCACGAAAGATATCCTCTTGAAGTGCTTGGAAATTTTCGCGATTCATGGTCTTCCCCGTTTCTGTATCTTCATACCAGCGAACATCGTTCACATCATGGTTGTGACTTTGAAGCCATTGGGTGATGGCTGCTTTCTGACTATCGCCTTTTTGTGAATGGGATGAGACTCGAATGTAGATGCTAATCATGAATAGCTGGGGATAGAAGTACTGCCAAATAGGGTTCATCCTATTTGGCAGTACTTCTGACGATGTAACGTCCAACGTAAATCAGCCGTTTTTTAGACTGGAATTGGCGCAGACCCTACTTGTCAGTGATGACTGAAGGCCAGGGCATGCCCTGGCGTGCGCCGTGACTCTTTTTTCCAATCTCGGTAAATTTTTTTAAGGTTTTATCATTGCATGGCATATGGGCGATTAAATAGAGGTTCCCGTGATCTGTGACGGGCAGCCCCTGCTCAAGCTGGCTCTTGATCTGTTGAACAAATCCATCAGCGCTTAATGGTAATGTTAGGGATTCGTAGTAAGCTTGGCGTTTATCACCGAAATCGGCAGGCACATCTTCATCTGGGTTGCGGTAGCGGTCGGCTCCTTCGACCCAAATCTCTTTGCAACGCAGCTTGTCACGTAAAGACTGTAAGACACAGAGTTCATAGCGAACGCGTCGAATACGCCGTTTCCCACTTGGATCAGTCTGATAGATCCAGCTTTGCCACTGTTTCTGAATGACGTCATCCATCGGTACTTCTTGGTCAATAGGGTAAAAGGCGTCTTGCTCCTCAAGATAATCCGTAACCACGTCTAATGCTTCTATCAGCGGTTTGTGTCGCTCATTGTTTGACTGGAAAGTGAGTACCTCAAGCAAGAGAGGCACCATTTGCCGATAGTGGTGGGTATACGATGCACTAACCCGAGCCTGAATTGACTGATGATAGGTGCCTCTATTCTTTGCTTCCTCTACCAAGGAATGCAGTCGTTTTTCTCCGACCAGTGGATACAAGATCTCGCGGATAATGCCATCGGGGTGGTCACACATGGCTTCGGCCAGACGGTAAAGCAACCCTTGTTTGCCATCGACGCGAATATACTCGCCCAGCAACTCTCGCTTGATGTGCTGTTCTGCCCGTAGACGTGTGGTATTGAGAACCTGAATGAATAACTCAACTAATTGATCCGTAATCTCTCGTTGGCGCACCCAACAGAAAGCCGCTAGTAATGTATAGGATTGTGGATTTTCGTGACGGCGTTGTAGGTGACTAATAGATTCAACAGCCACTTGTTGTCGATACTGACGCAAAAAGCGCAGGGGAATATCGAGAAACAAATCATCAGGAAGCCCGACTACCTGTAACAACTTCAAGCGGTCAGCCACCTTCTTCAGGTTGGTTACTTTAGCACCACCTGGGCCAGATTTTAGCTCATGGATAAGATAACGATCAGGGGTATAGTCAATCCCTTCGTCACTCTCAGCTTGGGTAGTATGTTCTTCTTTTTTGTAGACTAGCTCTCGCAACTTTCCTTTGGTTTCCTCAGATAAGCGAGCAGCAGTCGTTTCAAAAAAGGTCTGCTCATACTCTCGAATGGCCGACATAACCAGCCTATCCGTTCGCCCCTGAGTTGGTGGTTCAATGTGCAGAACTTTTAGATGTTGGTAAGCCAGTTGTGTCAAATAAACGGGTTGATATTCTTGGGGTAGCACTTCTTGAATGAGCCAAGTTCGCAATTCGCTTTGATCTGTCAACGTCGCAGGATGAAAGCCCAGCAACTCTCGAATTTGCCGGCGATGCTCTTTGATTGTGCGACCATCCCACTGGTGCTCATTGATAACTTTAACCGGCAGGCCCAACTGTCTGACATAATCGATTATCTCCCGGGGCAATTCTGATTTGCTTTCCGGAAAGCGACCTTCGTATTGGAAAAACTTCAGTAACAGCGCCTTTCCCAACTGATTATTCGGGGCATTGATTCCTACAAACCGAGCTTCTTCGGGCAATAACGTGAGGTGTTGAATGATCTCATCAGCATCCCATTGGTGTTTCATCAGCCATTCTCCTGAATATGAACAATTGAATTTGTCATTTAGGGGTAAAAGAACGATTGATGATCTTGGGCAAAAGACCAAATTGGGGAACTGGTGAATGTCAGATGTTTTGTCTTAATCTTCTTTTAATCTAGTTGCCCCTGGTGACAGTGTTGTTAAACATGGGCCTTATAGACAATCAGGGCCTCGACTTTGTACGGTTTTGGGCAGAGACGCAGTTTTCGACACCGTATCCCTTTTCTGGACAAAAATTTGGCTCAACGGGTTCATTGCTGCAAAGATCCGCACAGGGCGTGCTTACTGGATGGCTTAAATTTACACCTATGCTAATGACACTCACGTTCGTATCAACTCCCCAAGCGCATGGCAAGAGCAACCCAGAGCCATAGTGGGTAAATCAATCTCATGTGGCAGTTTGATTCCCGCCATTTCTTCCTACAGAATTAACGCCCAAAGCAAATTTAGTCCTCATTTTACCCAACTCTAGGCTGCTCAAACGCACTGCTTATAGTGTTTACATAAGTTTTGTAGCCGCTTTGCCCACCCATATGGGTAGTTTGCCCAGCTACTATGGATGGGTACGAACTAACCGTTCCCCTACCCAAAGACTACCTGATTGCCTATTCACTTGGGATTTCATCAATGATATCATGCTGCTACCAAACACTGAGTTAGACTACTACAGAAAGATAATTAAACAGATTTCGAAGGTTTTTCTGGAGTAGCTTACGGCCATATTTTATGTTTTGTAATGGCTTTATGGTAAGGATAAGGCAGAAATAAATAATCTGATAGATACAATCCGATATATAAATCCGGTAGATATAGGTAATAAGGAGAGAATCAAATGCAGGTACAGCAGAGCACTTCCCAGCGTATTCAACCAGCAGCGAAAATGAGCGAGACAAAAGTAGAGCTTTTGGTCAACAATCTTATCCATTTGAACGAACAGAGCGAGATAGGTTTTGATGCTGCTGCCCACCACATCCGCAACCGTGCTCTAAAAATCTGGCTTAAAAGCTGTGCCCAGCAGAGGCGTGAGTTTGCGCAAGAGCTATGTGACTTTCATCAGCTACACAATATGAAAGAACATTCTGCTGGCTTTCAGACGCTTATGGCACGTCTGCATCGTGGCTGGATTGATGCCCGCTCAATCATGGTGATTGGTCGCAAAGATACCGAGCGGTTTATCCTCGAACAAGCTCAATATGCAGAAGATAAAGCTATTGAACGTACGTACCACAATGCACTCGACTCGAATATCCCCTATGAACTAGAGCAGATTCTCGAAAAGCAGTATGCCAAAATTAATGTTGTTCGCGAACATTTGGGTGCGATGCTTGGCGACGCGGATCAACAACTTATTGTTCAATTATTTGATAGCGCTAAGGATATGCAGAATGCAGTTGAAGAGTTAAATGAATCACACCGAGATTTCCACAGCACATCTGTTAAACCTATCGACGATATTATGAAATATTATGAAGGCGGACAGAATGGTCGCATGATGGAAATTGTAAGCGCATCAATAATTCTCGGTATTGTTTCTGGGGCTACCTTTGGATTCGTTATCGCCGCTGCTGCTTCCATAGCGGCTCCTATTGTGCCAACCTTTGCGATAACCATACTTGGCGGTGTGTTTGGGCTATTTTGTGGGCTAATCTTTGGCCTAGTTGGGGGGCATTCCAATGTGGAAGAGGACAAACATATTTATGAGAGTTCGCGACAGACGGGCAAGTTTGTTATGTTCACGCAAATTCCTGTCGACCGTGTGTCGGTCATTCGCCAGATTTTGCAGCAGTACCGATGGATGGTCAATAAAAATGTAACGTCTATGTCATAGTTGATTTTGGGAGAAAATAAGATGACTAAAAGTAATTCTGCTACAATTATGTATGGTTCACAGAATGGTGTACAGGCAGATGTGACTGACTGGTTGAACGCTTGTTTTAATATCGAGTCATTTGACCATGTGACGACGCATGATACCTATCAGTCATTTACACACAATGAGGATAATGCTCAATCGTCTCTTCGTCAGAGAGTTGCGCAATCTATTGACAATTATAGTTCAGACGTCGTAGTTGTGGTAAGCCACCATGATGACGAATATGCCTCAACCGATGGCAGTTTTGGCCATCTCCAAAAGGCAATGTCGTCCGTAGCACAGTGGTCAATAGAGGCTGACATTATCGGGCTTTGGGTAAATGAATTTGGCACGATAGACATGCTGATGCACCATGATCAGGAAAAGGCAAAGCCGCCAGCAATTACGATGCCGATCTGGCAAACTGAAGCTGAGGAGTCTGGCATTTCTCTACATGAAGATTCGAATGGTCTAGTTGAAGACATGGTAGAAGAGAAACATGACCAGCTTTTTGGTGCAGCTCACTTAGGCACGCTGACAGCAGCCCCTTTATACAGAAAATTAGCGCAAAGTAATACACAAAGTAGTACAGATCGGGCGCAGAAAGCCGCGTAGCTAGCAAGCCCTGGAGAAACAAAGATGAAGCCAAAACATGATTCCACTAACTCAATGACGCGTATTGCCATTATTGGCGCAGGTCCTGCGGGACTATACGCTGCAGACGCATATATCAAGCAGAGCGATTCGCCCGTTCAGGTCGATATATTCGATAAGTTACCTGCTCCATATGGTCTCGTTCGCTATGGTGTTGCGCCCGACCATCAGAAAATTAAGTCCGTCACTAAGCTCTATGACCGGATCTTAGAGAGACCAGAGGTACGCTTTTTTGGAAACGTAAACTTTGGCGTCGACATCACACGTAGCGATCTGTTAGAACACTATGATCAAATTCTCTATGCGGTGGGGGCACAAACCGATCGTCATCTAAATATTCCTGGCGAAGACCACAAGGCAAGTCTGTCTGCAACTGAGTTTGTCGCTTGGTTCAATGGTCATCCCGAATTCCGCGATTTGGATATTGATCTGAGTGGCGATTATGCGGTCGTAATTGGGGCGGGAAATGTGGCGCTTGATGTAGCACGAATACTGGCTCGTTCTGAGGATGAATTGCGACAGACGGACATTGCAGATTATGCGCTCGAAAAGTTAGCCAATAGCAAAATTCGGCAGATTTATATCCTATCTCGGCGTGGACCGGTACAAACTAAATTTACGCCTGTAGAACTAAAAGAGTTGACGGAGCTTGAAGCGACCGATATCATTGTCGAGCCGGAAGCGCTCGAACTTGATGAAGCAAGCTTAAAAGAAGCTGAGGGAGATAAGACGATTCAGCGCAATTTAGAGATGTTCCACACCTTTGCGGCAAATCGTACTCGTACTAAACCCAAAGCCATTCACTTCCGTTTCTTGACGTCGCCGATTGAAATTGTGGGACAAAATGATGGAATTGAGATTGTCCGAGTTGGGATGAACCGACTCGAATCCGCTGAGGATGGTTATATTCAGGCAATCAACACAGGGGTTACGGGTGCGATTCCGGCAGATTTAGTCTTGCGCTCTGTTGGCTACCGTGGAACGCCTCTACCGGATGTGCCATTTGATGAACGTCGTGGAACAATTCCGAATGAAAAGGGTCGAATCATTGATAAAGACAATGAAGCGGTTGTACCCAATGAGTATGTCTCTGGTTGGATCAAACGTGGCCCATCTGGTGTCATCGGAACCAACAAGCCTGATGCAGTAGAAACGGTCAAGGAGATGATCACCGATCTATCAGACACTTCGCTTCGTAAAGCAGTAACCGCCGACGAGATTGTTTCTCTGCTTGATGCTCGTGATGTTCAATATTTAACCTATGAAGATTGGCAAAAGATTGACGAGGCAGAGATTGAGCTTGGGGTACAGCAGGGCCGTCCACGGGTTAAAGTAACCTCCATGGAAGAAGTAGCCGAAATACTCAATCGCAGAGTAGCGGTATAATATTTAACACAATAAAGATATCTTCTCAAAGAGTGACCATAGCGCTGATTAAACACAATGATCACTCTTTGAAAAAGTGTATAAAAAAGGTAAAATACAGATCATGCAAATAAGCGAATTTCAAACAAAAACGTGGACAGGAACACCCGAATTTAATAAAGAAATGGGCGGGTTGCAGCTACGAGAGATCGAATCTTTCGAACTCGAGAAGATGGAAACATATAGTGAATCATCTATTCAGGGTGGAGTAAGCGGAACTTCTATTCATCAAGCCGTGCAGAAGTTTCAAGAGCGAACTGAAGTGCCAAATCACGAGCACTGTTACAGCATTGATATACTTCATCTATTTGACTAGAGTGAACTGGATAGATTTATTTGATTAGGGGAGGTTATTTAGTAGGACGAAAACAAAATTAGTAGCGACTGTTGCTAACATAATACAAAGCTTATGCTAACCTGTATAAACTTTGTACATGTTTGCATTTTTTCAAAAAAGATTTTACCAATTTGTGAATAGATTTTGGATATGCTAGGATAGAACTCTGTACTACAGAAACTGTACTACAGAAACTTCATTACATACCCGTATTACCAACAAAAATTTGACAACGAATCAGTGTGTCACAGGTTTTATTAGCGTTGGTATATCCAATATCTATCCATTATAAGAAGGAATCTTTTATGCAAATTTTAACCACGCTGCTAAAAGCCCTAAATGCTGTCGTCAAGACATTTCGTCTTGCCCTACCCAAGCTAGGAGTTGGCTGGATGTTTGCGCTCCTTACCATCGATTTTAACCGGATCGCAATTGTAGAGTTGGGTATCACAGCGGTTTTAATAACGTCCATGTTGGCGCTCCACTACTTTTTGTCTCCATTTCAGGTCATTATTGGACGCGTAGCAGATCGCTATCCCATTTGGGGATTGCGACGTACTCCCTATCTGCTGATGGGTAGCATTATTACAAGTGCAGTCTTTGTTACGTTGCCATCAATTGTACATAGAATAGGTGATGGTTCATCTTTGGCGGTATTTACTGGTTTAGGCGTATTTATAATTTTTGGTATTGGAATCGCCATGATGGGCGATACGCACCACTCGCTTATTGCAGAGGTGACGACTGAAAAGTCACGTGGGGCTGTCATCTCAGTGGTATGGACGTTCACGATCCTAAGCACAATTCTGGCTGCGATTCTTATGAATATTTTGCGCCCAGAATATTCACCAGAGGCCATGCAACGTCTGTATAATTTAACCCCATTCATTGTGATTGGTTCAGCTTTCCTCGGCATCATCGGGATTGAGAAACGCCTTACAAAAGAATCACTTGCAGAGGCTCTTGCCAAGGCGCAAGTCAATACGCCATCTGGTAACCCACTTTCGGCAGCGTTTTCTTTGCTTCAAAATAATCGGCAAACCCGCGGTTTCTTCATCTTTATCTTCGTGTCGATCTTTGCAATATTCCTACAAGACAATATTCTTGAAGTCTTTGGTGCAGAGGTGTTTAACATGCCTGTTGAAGAGACGACCAAATTTCAACCGACTTGGGGCGGTGGCGTGCTTATCGGCATGATAGCAATGGGGGTGCTCAGCGTACTTGCACCCATCTCTAAGAAAACAATTGCTATCACTGGTAGCTTTGGTGCAGCGGTTGGCATGACCATGTTGGCAATCGCTGCTATGACCCAGCAGAAATCATTGATACAGCCTTCACTCATTGTTATGGGATTATTTACAGGCTTTTTCAATGTAGGCGCACTATCTATGATGATGGATATGACAGTCGAGGGCGCGACGGGTTTGTACATGGGTCTCTGGGGCGTTGCCCAGGCATTCGGATTGGGGCTTTCATCAATCGGAAGTGGTTTGCTACATACAGGGTTGATTGAAAACGGATTACTGGCTCCAAGTTTAGCTTACTCTCTAATTTTTGGTGTGGAAGCCGCAGGAATGGTCGTTGCCGCAGCCGTACTAATGCAGTTAAGCGTTAAGCGATTCCGGCTCATTCATGAAACGAGCCTGCAGCAGCGTGATATGTTACGAGCAATGGAAGCAGGAGCGGTCGCTTAATATATGTTTTGCACATGTATTTAGCTTTATTGCAGGCATAGAAATAGCTTCCAGAAAATTCCGCAAGTTTATTCCTATGTCTGCTGATGTGATTCTGTCGAAGTGAGAGTACAATATACGAACGAATGCTCGATCATCAACAACTGGAAAGTCAGCGAGTGTTCGATGCGATTCGTTATCGAAAAACTTAGTCAACTATTTGGGCAGATCGAACATATTTGGGAAGGTAGTCGCGGCAGGCGAGCTTTGGCGAACATACTCATCTTTTCGTATGTGGCTAGCTTTCTACTAATTGAGTCTTCCCGCCAAGGATTTTTGCCCGACTCATTTGCCGACACAATTCCGACCAATCATTTCTATGCAATCGATTTTACCTTTAAAATTCTTTTATTTATCGAATTGATTGACCTGATTTTCAGCTTAGTTTATTCAGTTTCCGAGGCTGTTGGTAAACAAATCGAAATACTCTCGCTTATCCTTCTGCGAGAAACCTTCAAGCAATTTACTTATTTTGACGAACCGATCATGTGGGAACAAGTTCAGCTATCCATTGTTGGAATTGGTTCAGATGCGGTGGGTGCAATTGCTATTTTTGTGATACTTGGCTTCTACTATCGGGCGCAAAAACGTATCCCGATCACGGACAATGTAGAAGAGCAAGAGAGCTTCATTCGCGCAAAAAAAGTGATTGCATTAGGGTTGCTTGTTGGGTTCATATTTATTGGCACCTATTCGTGGCAACAGTTCTTTTTTTTGAGCGATGATACCTTCTTTAATTCGTGTTATACCGCGCTCATCTTCGCAGATGTCTTGCTCGTGCTCATCTCGCTACGATATGCCTCATCATACTCGATTGTATTTCGTAACTCGGGTTTTGCTGTCGCCACAGTGCTTATTCGGATATCGTTAGTTGCACCAAGTCCATACAATGCGATAATAGGCGTTGCAAGTGCGCTATTTTCGTTAGGCCTTACGCTAGCATACAATCGGTTTGCAACTGAGATTGACTTTGTGAAAAATTCCCACTTAGGTGCGGTTGATGGCTAAGGCCAACCATCGGGTTAGCGATATCCAAATTGTATCTTCATAGCTTGCCTTGAGCAGGTTTCCCATAGTAGGCCGGTATGTCAACCCCAGTCGACTAAGTATGAAGTTGCCTTCTCTTGAAATATCTTGCTATAGACAAAAATAGGCATGTATTGTACAATACATATACATAAGACTAGATTATTTAGCCAGTATTCATGAGCGTCTAGTTTTGAAGATATACTGTTTTACCCTATTGCTTAGAGTCTTCATTCACAAAGTTACAATCAAAAACAAATAGGAGCTTTCAGATGATCAGTTCAAAATTTTACACATTGCCCGTAGTTATGACCGCGGTTGTGTTTGTATGGATGCTTGCGCTTATTGGGTTTGGAAGTTAAACCAGCCTAATTTATGGAGACTGTCCCAATTGTGTAAATAACGTTCGATTATTTAGCTCTACAAATTTATTGACACGTTTGTGGCAGGCACAGTTCCAGTTTATGAGTCGTAGTGCTAGCCAACATACTCATGAGTAAATAATTTGTTTCGTGAAAACTAGTAGCTAGCTACGCCAGAAAATAGTTGCTCTAATGTTCAACAAAAAAGAGAGAGTAGATAAAGCGTTTAACGCTTTATCTACTCTCTCTTTTTTGTTGCCAAAAATTTAGCGTTTTAGTATAGCAAACTGCTGTAGCCGTTTCATAAAACATAAGTCAAGTAAATCCACTCGCAGACAATGCTGATATACCAGCGTTGGTGGATAGACACCAAGGTGCAGGAGGACACGGATAAATTATCAATCTGTCCGGAGGATAGAGTGAGCGAGGAAAAGCTGGCGTCGTTTTTGGCATCAAATGACTAAACGTGACGTTGGCTCTCCTTCGCATATTATCCTTACATACTTCGTGCCTTGGCAAGCTTCTGTTCTAATTTGGTTTGCTCTTGTACAAAGCGTATATCCTGTCCTTTTGACTTTGTCAGCGCTAACACTTCTTTTATAAGTTCAATTGCGGCGTCCTTTTGATCTGATTGTAAATAGACATCCACCAGATTGCTCAAGGTGCTACATCGGTAGTAAATATTACCGAGTTGTCTATGAAATTTTGCGCCAAGCAAGAATGAATCCTCAGCAGATTTCCATAGCTTTAGCACCATATACTCCATGCCCTTATTGTTATGCAAAACCGCTAGGTGCGTATAATCTTGTAATTTTTGTAGGATCGGCTGTGCCTTGGCGTATAGATCTAATGCTTTCTCTGGCTGATCCAAACGTGACCAAACGATGCCGAGATTACTATATGAAAGGGCTACTTCACCCTCATCACCCAGTAAATCAAACGTCGTTATCGATGATTCTAAATACGCTTTGGCACGTTCATATTCGTCTCGTTGACAATGAGCCCACCCCAGCGAGCGTTCACGCATCGCCGTCAACCGTTTTTCACCATGCGCCTTGCAAAGTTTGAGCGACCCCTCAAAATAGCCTATCGCTTGGTCCACCTCACCTCGTTCAAGCGCAACCCACCCCAAGGTAAAATATCCTAAATGGCGCTCGAATGAATCCTCTTCCAGCAACTCAAAAGCACATTCAACATGCTCAACCGCTATGGGCAAATTCCCCTGTAATCTGGCTAAATTCGCTAGCCGACTTAACGCCCATCCATGGTTACGACTATCGTCTAATGCAGCAAAGTGGTCAATGCTGCGTTTTAACAAAGTCGCCGATCGAGCCAACTCGCCAATCTTTTGGTATTGAAACGCCAAATGTAGCGAGAGCTGCGCTTCTGTATTTGGATCCTTAATCTGCTGGCTCCGCTCTATTGTCAACAGAAGCGGCTCAATCCATCTTTTACGCTGACCCGCTTGATCCATGAACGGTGCTAGTTCATTCACTACGGCACAGGTGGATGGCCACAGTTTAGTTGCAGAGTGCCGAAGCGCGAGCTCTACAAATTTATAGGTGCGCTCTACATCTGCTCCTGTTAATAAGGCGCTCTTTTGGGCACGCGTTTGTAGTAATGAGAGCGCACGTTCCAGTTGGCGCGAGAATCTTGATTGTAATGCTTCTGTTTGATTCACAATTTGTTCTTGACTCAAGAGTCGCCGTTCACCACTGGATGGCGTCGTTTAATAGAAAGGTTCGGGTTAGGCTATGAATGCTGTAACGGTATTCTGGCTCCACGCGATGAACGTTGACCAAATTCAGATCCACAAGGCGATCTAGCTCGCTCTGCACAACGGCCCGGTCACACGCTTGCGCGCCCACAATGATCGATAGCGGATCGCCCTCAATATTGGTCAATGGCATATAGATGAAAATCTCTTTGGTTGTTTCGTCTAGCTGCTGCCACGCTTGCCAAAAAATATAGCGATAGAGCTCTTCAATTTTGCTCGTTGGTGCCTCTTTCAGGCCCGCCACAATCGCAGAGACCGACTGCGTATGGCCTAACCCAACCACAAGCCGCAGCGCCAGCGGATTGCCACCAACCGCCTCGTAGATAGGCAGAAGCTGCTCGTCGCTCAACTGTGCAAACTCTTGCAGGCCACCCAACTCAGCCTCGGCCCGCAACAGAGCCAGCGACTCGGTCTCACTCAGCGCTGTCACCACATAGCGGTAGGCCGCAGTCGCCGTTGGCAAACGCTCGCGCGACGTCAGGATAAAGCGTGACGGATTTGCAAATCGTTCCAGCAGCGGTACCAATTGTTCCAGCGTCGATAAACTCTCAAGATTATCAATCACCACAAGATGCCGCACAGCACTGAATCGTGCATCAAGAACGCGCACCAACTGCTCACTGCCGATATCAGTCGTGAGCGGGAAATCTGGTAGTAATTGCGCAACCAGCAGCCGCAGTACCCGTTCGCACTCTGGGTGCTGCTCTGGATTGTTGACCGCGCGCTGAACCACGGTTCCATGGGGCAGCAGCTCCTGTGTCTGTACACTGATCCAACCAATGTCATCATATTCGCACCGATCAATCATCTGTCGAACCAGCCAATTGGCCAACGAAGTTTTCCCAATACCGCCAATACCTTCGATGATAGTTAGCCATGGCGCATCGCTGCTTATTAGGATAGGCAGCAGCCCCTTTTGACGCTCTTCGAGCCCAAAAAGCGTATGATAACTGGCTCGGTTTAGTCGATTGCGCCATTTTGCCTGATTCACCGCCCGTGCAGACAGCTCTTGCTCTAATAAAATATGCGCTAAAAGCTTGAACGCTCGTCGACGAATATTAAAGATGTGCCCATCCGAGACATTCATCGAGCGCGCAACCGCAGCCATCTTTCCCCTATCGAAAAATCGCTTCTCGATAAAAGTTGCATCTTCCGCGTGCTTCTCTTTTAACTCTTCCCACGCAGCATAAAGTAGTCGATTGGCAATCTGACGTATCGAGTGATGCGCTTGTTGTTGGCTCTGTTGGAAGATGTAAAGTGCGTTAAGGCCTGGCCCAATCTCTGTTGGTTCGTGGTAATCGTTGAGTAATTCTTCAACGATTACCATCATCTCTTCGACAGGTAAAGCTGTTGAATCGGGTATCGTTGAATCGGACATAGAGGAGTTCTTTGCTGAAGTCATGAGCATAGAGACTTGGTGTAGTATAGAGATTGATGAGAGTTACAGTAGAAAAAGTATAGCCTTTTTGTGTCATACTAAAGTGGGGATATGATTCAAAAACCACTTTTTTACTGTCCGAAAATTGTTAAAGGAGAGTTGAGGGATGACAATCACTATGGCCGCGATGCAATCCCTAGAAGGGCGCATGTTCGTGCTTTGGGGCAACCACTTTGATGCACTGATGGCAATAACATTTGTGAGTTGTCTACGCCAATCTGGAATAGAAACCAAAATTGTCGGCATTCATGGCCGAACTGCGGTGGGGCATCAAGGGGTAACGCTCACCGCAGATGTGACACTAGGCGAAGCAATGGCCAGCTGCTTTGCAATAGACTATATAATCGTGCCCTGTCATTCACCACACTTTGGCTCATTACACAACGACCCGCGCATCAGCACTTTGCTAACAGCAGCCCATCAAAACGGAACCCGCTTTATAGCAGGCCTGTTAAGCGCTGTCGATGCCCCGCTTTTTCCGGTACCCATCCATCGCATAGAGAGCTATGTAGAGCCGCACGAATATACCGAACGAGTCAAGAAAATTATACAGGAGTGAAATCGAGCGAAAAGCTTAGCCAAGCCTCAGCCTAACCGCTAGAGAAACGAATTGAATTTGAGCGTGCGTACTATGCCAAAACTACTGCATTTGATTGTACAGGATCTGTTGTCACGTTTGCGATCATGTTAGGGGATTGTAGCATCTAAATGAATAGAAAATCTACACTGTCGGTAGTATACCATTAAAGCTCATCTTCTTGAACTGAGGATTTTAATGGGACGCAAGCAAGCGCTGCCATTCGGTTGTCTTCGTCGTTTTGAATTTCTTGTACAATCTGATCGTCAGCATCGCCAAAATCATACTGCTCGCGTTGTCGCTGTTGCTGGCCTTGTCAGTTGTCGCTTGCGCTTACGGTTTTCCTATGCTGCCTAACTTTTGGAGTTTAAGGGGGGAAGTACCCTCCCGTCCTATCCTAAATATTATCTAGTAGCTAGAGCGAATATGAAGGGAGAAACCCGCATTCGCGGAATGCTCATCCTGCAACTTGCCCTATTGCGTATACCTTTCGATGCTCACACCCCTATAAAAATGATATGTTCGCCTATACTATTTACAGACAGCTAGCCCAGCAAGTGGTTGGCTATTTTTTTTGACTTCATTTATCGAGCTCCAAATATTTGGTGAATTGCACGTATCTTCTCAATGAGTAGCGGTAGCGCCGGTTGAGTGCTGCGGTGGTATGTAGTAATTGAAACCAAGCGGATTATTTACCGCCATTTATTGAGAAGGTACAATTGCACCAAGAAAAACACTCATACATTTGTATTGCTTTTAAGTTTATTAAAGCTGTGAATTATGCAATATCATATACTTTTGTTATGAATCCTACTGAACAGATACACTAACAGAAAGTATTTTGACAGTAACTTCGGTTTGTTTAAGTTCGTCTATATAAGCGTCAACACACGTAAAAAATATTGCGCAATAAATCTGAGTGGGCTAAAAATTTTTTATATATTATCTTTATTTGACAGCGCGATGTCACATCTATTCTGAAAAGTATAGGCTATATTTTTGATAAAAGTAGACCTTAATAATCTCTATATAAATCGTTGGGTAAAATTGGCTAATCATACTGAGATGTTAAGGACAATTTGCTTATTTTGACGGGACTAATTACCCATGGACATTTGGGTAATAATAATAGAAGATCAATAGTAATAGGAATTCGCGTGGCTGTTAATCATCTTCCGAGTAACAGACGGTCTGTTATACATTAAGCCATCATCTTACCGTTTAGACTTGTTTACCGTATCTATCTGTTGTTTTAGTTTTTATGTAAAAGAGGAAATAATGAAGAAAGTTTTAATTCGTATTCAACTATTACTTAGTATTACAGCCATGTTACTAGCATCCGTTGTGCCACCAACGTATGCACAAAATAGTTCACCCACCACCATGTCACCCACCACACCACAACTAAAAGTTGCAACGCAGAGCGATGGCGTATCAATTACATGGAATCTCTCCTCAAACTCCACAGGGGAAATTAGCGCGGCAAGCATTAATTCAATGGTAAACAGTTTACCAACGATGCGCTACGGTGGCTATGATTTGCCAATGCAACTGCGGACGGTTCTTGTTCCAGATGGTTTTGATGCTGAAACAAAAATTGAACAAGTCGACAGTATGCCGTGGCGTACAGCCGTTCGCCTTTCCGAGCCGCTTTCACCAAACGCAATTGGCTGGGAAGAAGAATATGAGCCAGCTCAAGTAGACATGCAATTACCAGACAAGCCATTATTCGTATTGCGTGAAGGCATCTCCAAGGGCAAGCGAATTGTGGTTGTAGCATTTAGCCCCATTTATGAAGTAGATGGCGAAGTAAAAGTAGCACACAACATGCAGGCAAAAGTGCCATATGGTAAAGCAATAACCGGTGGCCTATCTGAAATTACTTCGCATGTGCAAAACACAGCACCGCTTCGTTCCGCTTCATCATTTGGCCCCAATGCACCTGCACTGTATGCACCAACAAACCCTGCTGCGTCGCAAAATGCAGTTAAAATCACGGTTAAAGATTTAGGGATTCAAGAAATTTCTGGCGCAGACTTAAGCGCCATGGGTATCGGTACAGCGACACCACTTAATAACCTCCATATTGCATACGAAGGCACAAAAATTCCAGTCGACATTAACGATGCAAATGCAAATGGATTGCTCGATTCGTCTGACACTATCCGCTTCTATGCAATACCAAAAGAACATAGCATGACCGCTGGCGATTACTGGAATGATTTTGATGTCTATTGGTTGACGGTTGAAACATTTGCGGGGTCTAGCGGACTACAAATGTTAGAGCGTTCTGTCGTACCGTCACTTAGCAGTAGCGCATCAATAAGAACAACAGCAATGGAAAGTGGTATTTGGGAAGACAACAGCCAAAGCGAATCGACCATGCCTGGCGTTGATAATGACTATTGGTTCGCTGGCGCACTAAATTCCGATAGCAGTATGCTAGGAAACCCAACTCTTTACCCATCTGTTTCGATTGAGTTGAACAATAAATTGCCATTAGCAAATACTAGTCTACTTTCGACCTTTAAATTGACGGGATCTTCTCGCACTGTAACGACCCACAAAATGGACGTTGCCATCGGCGGAACATCACAGCTAGTTTCTTGGAGCAACCTGCAATACTACGAGAACTGGTCAGAAGTGATTACCAGCACAACGCATTCAAGCCAAATGAAACTTACGCTGCGCCCTGGTGTTAACAAGAGCAGCATCCGATATGACAAAATATACTGGGAACAGCCCGTTGATCTAAAATTTGGCTCAAAGGGTGCAACATTCTCTGGCATACCAGGTATCTGGCGCTATAACATGTCCAATGTTCCTAATGGTGCTAAGCTGTACGATGTAACAAACCCAATGGTTCCAGTCGAACTGATCATCCCATCTGGCATTAGCGTCTTGTTTCAAGATGGCCCTGTAGCCAAAGATTATCTGTTGGCAAGCACAGGTACACTATTTACACCATCTCTTGAAATGCATACGCCCGTAATCTTCAACGCAAATGAAGTGGCCGACACAATTTACGTTGCGCCAGCAAACTTTCACGACGAGCTTCAACCACTGGTGGCACATCGCCAATCACAGGGGTATGCAGTAAAAGTTGTCGATGTTGAGGATATCTACGACGCATGGAGCTTTGGGGCTGCATCACCAAAAGCCGTCCGCAAGCTACTACAATTTGCAAAGAATAATTGGGAAAACACCCAATGGGTGAACGACCCCACTATTGTCGGGCCCGCCGCAGCCGTACTGGTTGGCGACACAACGTCTGATCCACGTAATTATTATGGCAATATGAAGGGCGAACAGAATAAAAATATTGTCCCCACATATCTAGAGCATATCGATCCGTGGATTGGCCGCACAGCCTGTGAAGTTTGTATGGCACAACTAGATGGCGATGAACCATTTGATGATGATTCCAGTACGCTGATAGACATTTGGTTGGGTCGCCTGTCCGCACAAACGGAGACCCATGTAAAAGATATTGTCAGCAAGATTTTGACTTACGAGACCGCTGGAGATCTAAATATAACAAATAAATGGCGCGGCAAAAGCGTTTATATTTCAGAAGAATATGTTAGTTCAAAATGTGTGGTAGATAGTGCGGGCGATTTCTCGCTATTTGCTGATGAGATTATTAGGCACTGGCAATCTCCTACAGTTGATACGCAGCGAATCTACTATGATCCTCGTCCATTGACCAACCCTGCAACATGTGACTATTACACACCAACCGTAGATTCGTGGCGAGAACCAAATGCAATAGCCGTACGTGATAAAACAATTGCTGCCTTCCAAAATGGTGCGGGACTAATCACGACAAACACCCATAGCAATCACTATCAGTGGGGCTCTACAGACAAAACAAACAATCCAACCGCATGGCTGCTGGGATACGGAGACATCTTGTCTCTACAAAATAAAGAGCGACTTCCTTTCCTCTTTGAATTGACCTGCTATACGTCTCAATTTACGTTAGCGACTGCTTCGGAATCGACCGGTACAGTTATGGATGAGCGGTTCCAGCGTCACGCCGATGGTGGTGCTGTAGGAATCTTTGGCCCAGCCGGTTTAACCGTTGCATATGGTCACGATTGGCTAGCAGCCGGCGCACACGAATATCTCTGGGAAAGTGAGCCATACCAAGGGTTGAGTGGAGAGATGGTCGAGAACGCCTATTTAAAACTCTTTACAGATGGCTCATGCTGTCAAGATGCTCGCATGTCATTCTTATATCTTGGTGATCCGCTTATGCCGATGCTGATAAACGATTATCCAGAGCTATACTTGCCGGTTATTACCAAAGAGCAAGCTGCCATCCAATAGCTATAATCGCGGTAAGCGTCTGATTTTATAAGCACAAATGATGGTTCGATAAACAAAAAGGGGTCGCTATGGATAATTCCACAGCGACCCCTTTTTGTTTATCGAGTTGATTACCTACATTCGAACCCGCTCACTCTTTGGATCGTAGAATCCACGTAACGATGCCCGTGCCGGAACTCGTACTGTCGCCACCTCGATCTCGTACATGCCAGATTTGATAAAATCGGCGGAAATTGGCTGCTCCTGCACTACGTACCCCATCCCGCACGCTGCGCCGACGGTGTGACCATACATGGCCGAGGTTAGATAACCCACAATGGCATCATCACGCCAGACCGGCTCATTGTGGTAGAGCATGTAATTCTCATCTTCCAACGCAAATTGGACCAGCCGTTTGTTCACGCCATCCGCTTTCTGCTGCACAAGTCGTTCCTTGCCATTGAACGATTCCTTATTGAAATCCACAGCAAAGCGCAAACCCGCCTCCACTGGCGTCTCTTCATCCGTAATGTCGTGGCCCCAATGTCGATACGCCTTCTCTTGGCGCAGCGAGTTAAGCGCATGATAGCCAGCATTGGCAATATCAAAATCCTTGCCTACATCCATAATCGCGTCGTATAGCCCTTGCGCAAACTCCGTTGGAACCATCAACTCCCAACCCAACTCGCCCACATAGGTCATGCGAGTAGCTTGCGCGATGGCATAGGCCACATCGATCTGCTGCGACGTGCCAAAGGGGAACGCTTCGTTGCCTAGATCGGCATCAGTTAACTTGCTGAGGACTGCGCGCGAATTTGGCCCCATCAACCCCAACATGCAGTAGCTCGACGTAACATCAGTCACCACCGCAAACTCGTCCGGCTGGACCTGACGTTGCAGCCACGAGCCAGTGCGATTCTGCGTGCCTGCCGCATCGAGCAGCATAAATTGATCCACGGCTAGCCGATTGACCGTTACGTCAGCCTCGATGCCACCACGCTCGTTGAGCAACTGCGTATAGACCACCTTACCGATTGACACGTCAATCTGCCCGCCGCAGATCCGATTGAGATAGCCCAGCGCATCGCGGCCTTGAATCATAAATTTCGAGAAGGAAGTCTGGTCGAATAGCCCCACATTTTCGCGCACCGCGTTATGTTCCGCTGCTGAATAATCGAACCAGTTTTGGCGACCATAAGAATATTCATACTTGGGCTTGCCTGCAAACTTATCTGACCAGTTGGGCGCAAACCAGTTGGGGCGCTCCCAACCTGCTGTGGTGCCAAAGCAGGCACCTGCCGCGTCCAATCGGTCGTGCAGCGTGGATTTACGTATATCACGCGCGGTGGTGAATTGCTTGAAGGGCCAGTGCATTTCGTAGAGTAGACCGAGCGTTTCAGTGGTGCGGTCATAGAGGTAGCGGTGGTTGCCCTGAAAGGGTGCGTTGCGGCGGATATCTACATCCCACAGATCCATGGGCGGATAGCCGTTAACGATCCATTCGGCTAGCACTTTGCCCGCCCCGCCCGATGACTGAATGCCAATCGAATTGAAGCCCGCTGCCACATAGAAATTCTTCAACTCGGGCGATTCGCCGAGGTGATAGGCGTCGTCGGGCGTGAAGCTTTCTGGCCCGTTGAAAAAGGTGTGGATGCCAGCACTTTCAAAGGCGGGCATTCGGTGCATGACCTTATCAAAGACGTCATCCAGATGTTCGTAATCTTCGGGCAGCGTGCCAAATTCGAAATCTTTGGGGATGCCGGTCATGCCCCACGGTTTGGCGTTTGGCTCGAAGAAGCCAGCCAGAATTGCGCCTACTTCTTCGCGATAGTAGGTGTAGCTGCCCGGGTCGCGCAGCGTGGGCAAATCGCGGTGGACGCCCTCTACTGGTTCAGTGATCACGTAAAAGTGTTCGGCGGCGTGCAGCGGTACGTTGACCCCCACCGATTTACCGAGCTCGCGCGCCCACATGCCGCCACAGTTGACCACAACATCTGCCGAAATTTCAATCACCTCGTCCGTGCCGTCGGGTGTGGCCGAGACCCCGGTCACTTTGCCATTTTTCTGGTGGATGGCCGTCACGGCTACGCCCTCGACAACTTTGGCCCCACGCATGGTTGCGCCCTTGGCAAAGGCGCGCGTGGTGTCGATCGGGTTGGTGCGCGCGTCGCCCGGTAGCCAAACCGCACCCACCAGATCGGCAGCGTTCATTAACGGCCAAGCATCGGCAGCTTCTTGCGGGGTGATCACCTCTACGTCTAACCCGAAGACACGGGCCATGGACGCCCCTCGCTTGAGCTCTTCGAATCGTTCGGCGTTGTTTGCAATCGAGATGGAGCCATTTTGTAAGAAGCCGGTAGGTTGGCCGGTTTCTTCCTCCAGCGTCATGAGCAAATTCGAGGTGTACTGGGCCAGCTTGGTCATATTTTGGGTGGCGCGCAGTTGACCAACGAGACCAGCCGCGTGCCAAGTTGTGCCGCTGGTAAGCTGTTTGCGCTCTAGCAGCAGCACGTCAGTTGTGCCCATTTTGGTTAGGTGATAGGCTAAACTACAGCCAATAATGCCCCCGCCAATGATGACGATTTGGGCGTGGGATGGTAAGTTTTTACTCACAGTTTTAGATTCCTTTTATCCAAAGTAGGGGCATTCACTTGGTTAGGGGGGTGTTTTTCAAGTAATGAGAGTACTTTTCGTAAATTCACAACGCCTTCTCGGTTAAGGTCCAATTTCATGACCGTTGCACGCCCAATGGATGATGTTCCGATTATTAGTGCAAAACTTTCACTCCACTGGAAGTGAACCGTCCAATCATCTTGACGCGGATTATACAGAGGGGCGATTTGTCCTAAAATGGGGTCTATAGCGGAAGTATGAATATATTTTTTGTTATTGCATAGCTGGCAGGAATGGGCAAGATTATTTAGCTCTGTGTGACCACCTTCTACTATGGGAATGATATGTTCAACAGAAAATGTGACAGGGGAGTATTTCTCTTGGCTAAGGCAGTATTCACAGCAGTGTTTCGCTCGTTCTTTACATGGCTCCTTTGCTCTGAATTAGGTCGAGACATTTTGATAATTAGCCGGTCTGATGTCAAATTCGCTCATAAGATTGTCCAGTGTTGTATTCCGCATCTCAGCGAGTTGAACCAATGCTTGAATGCGTCTTGCATTTGAAAGCTCTAAAAATTCAGCAATTTCTGCGATACGTTCATGCTCTTCATGCTCAAGGGTTTGAGCATCTTGCTTTTGTAGCAAGGCAAAATATTCTTTCCATTCCTCCTCCGAAAGCCCCAGATTGATCTGCTGCAACAATTCTTCTTCTGTTAGTGTGGTTGTCTCTACCGTGGCGATATGTTGCTCAATTAAATCAACAAGGTAATCTGTAATTGGTTTGCCAAAGCGATTTGCTATTTTCCTCACACGATCTTCAGTTTGGGGTGTAACCTCTAATGTAATCATATTAAATTTCCTTACTCTGGATTCTGCACGCCTTAGTAGTATATGTATAATACCAAATACCCGAATTGTGGCAACTTGTTATCTCTGCTGTTTGAACCACAATCTACTAGATCAAATCCCGCCGTGCAAAAATAAAGCCAGCAACGCCTGTTCCGACCACAACCCAGCCAATTAATAAACCGACACTTGCGAGCGAGATTGAACCGGAGGTTATGATCTCTTGCGGAAAGTAGTGGTGCCATGGGTTGAGCCAGCCGATGGGTGACTCGGCCACAAACGGCACCAGTTCGAGCAGAAATGTACCGATTGCCCACGTCGCGCCAATGCCGTCTGCGCTGGCCTTTCGGCTACAGAGTGCTGAAACAATCAGCGCGCCCGATCCGAGCGCGCTTAGAAGCAGCCAAGCGACAAACGCGATGAGTGCGTAGCGAGTAAATGGTAGGCTAGCTGCGGCGGCAGCTTCGGGCAGCAATTGCGCACCCAGCCACTGACCAAGCCAGCCAAGCAGACAGAGCAGCCCCGCGCTAAAAAGTAGTTCAAGCGCTCGACCCAGCAACAGTGACCAGCGAGAAATTGGACGGCTTAGCGTCAAGTAAATCGCCCCCGTTTCGATGTCGGCGGCCACGGCGTTGGTCGCGCGCTGTACAACAAAAGCCGAACCAAAACCTAGGAAGAATGGATGAAACCAGCTTAGCGCCAAATATTCAACCAATCCAAAGCCGCCCTGCAAATTAGGCGCGATCCGCAAGAGCGTGCGCAGCCCGTCAGGAAAAGTTTGAACGACGCTCTGTACGGCATTCAAACCACCAATGGCCGGAAAGCTGATGACAACAAGCCAATGAAAGAAGCCAATGCCAAAGCCAAATGCGGCTAGCGAAAGCCAGTTGCGCTGCAGCGTAAACCAGAAAATTTTGCCCATCGTTCTTTCCGTTCAGTTTAGCCCATAATGTGGCATGATGCGCTCTTCTAGTGAAAGTGGCGCAATGCTCAGCTCGGCGACTGGTAGGGTTGCCAATGTCTCAAGCAACGGAGAAAGCGCATCTGCCTGAAAGATAAGTAAATCATCTGCGACTGCTAGCGCGCCCACCCAGGTTGCGGCTTTTAGCTGGCTGATTAGTCCATTTATTGTTCCGGAACCAGCATCTTGCGTTAATCGCAACCGAACCTGATGCTGCGTCACGCCTGCATTATTCTTTAGCTTGAAACGTTCCACAAGCCGCCCCTGCCGAATCAACGCCACTTCGTCGCAGATTCCCTCTAGCTCGCTGAGTATATGTGATGAAAAGAAGATTGTTGTGCCGCGTGCCTTTGCTTCGCTTAATAGGCTGAAGAGTGCTCGCGTGGCAAATGGATCGAGTCCTTCGGTTGGTTCATCCAATATTAGCAGGTTGGGGCGGTGCTGCAAGCCCTGAATCAGATTGATCTTCTGACGCGTGCCGCGCGAGAGCCGCCCAATCGGCCGCTTGAGGTCGCGCTGTGCGAGTTGAAGCGCATCCACAACTTTATCACGATCAACTGGTGGCGCATCCTGTAGCTCAGCCAGTTCATCCAGCAATCGCTCTCCTGTGAGCGTTGGGGCCAAGCCGTTGCTGTCTGGCACAAAGCCGATCTGCGTCCGAACCGATTGTGCCTGTCGCGCATTATTCATGTCGCAATTCAGCAGCTGAACCGAACCAGCCGTGGGTCGCAAAAAGCCCAACATGAGCCGAATCGTCGTCGTTTTGCCTGCACCATTGGCTCCAACAAAGCCAACTGTTTGACCTGATTCGATGTTGAGGGTTAGGTCTGAAATAACTTCGTGTTTTCCGTGTCGTTTTGTGACATCTGTTAGGTTTATCATGTGCGAATCACGATTTAGGACCATTCCAAAAAATAAAACATATAGTATGGCAGCAAGCTATTCCGGAAAATCGACCGAATACGTATAATTATTTTTCTGGATTAGCCTAGCTCTGTTCGGTCAGTGCTAGCTTTACGCCTGCACCGATCAAGAATGTGCCGCCTACGCGATCGATCCACTGAGCAAACCGCCCGCGCCGCAGAACGGATCCACCCTTTTCAGCCAGCCAGCCGTAGCCTAGCAGAATTGGAAATTCGATAAAGACGGAGATGAAGCCAAGCGCTAGCAGTTGCGGCACGGGCGCGGCTTGCACATCCATAAATTGCGGCAAGAGCGCCACGAAAAAAAGAATCGCCTGCGGATTTGCTAACTGCATCAGCAGCCCCTGACGAAATAGTTTCGCCTTGGGCACTGTAAGAGTGCTCTCTTCCATTTGGTCGTCGCTTTTTTGAAACGAGTTATAGAGCAACTGTATACCCAAAAAGATGAGATACGCCGCGCCGAACCACTTGATCACCACGAAGAGCGTTTGCGATGCCACCAGCAGCGCGCCGACGCCAAGCGCCGAAAGCGCAAAGTAAATGGCGTTCCCAACAAGAATGCCCAAAGTTCCGGCGACGCTCGAACGAAACCCGCCGCGAATCCCCTGCGAGACGATCAGGAAGACAGCCGGTCCGGGGCTGAGAGAGAGAAAGAATTCTGTTAGGGCAAAGAGTAGTAGAGCAGTTAAAGACATTATATAGAGTACCTGATAAGAATTATTTTACCCAAACAAAATGCTATTTTAATGATATACTTGCATTTATGAATACAAAATCGTTTAACGAATGTTCTGTTGCATATATCTCAAAAACATTTAGCCTCAAGCGCCTGCTTAAAAGTACAGATCTGGATAGCTGGCTTGCAGAGCCAGCAGAGCTAACCGCCTACGAGAAAGAAAATCTTAGTGCGCTTCAAGAACTGTTACAATTCAATATATTAGGCTAGAACGAGCAAGAGCTAGCGCTGCATTTTATTGGCCCAATCTTTAGTTTGGCTAAATTTTCGACCGAACAATTCAACCTCTTTGCAGATCGTTATATTGAGGCCGTTATTGACGATATAAAACTTTCCGGTGAGCCTGATGGGTTGATTGCAACCGGCTACTTTGAGCCAGAAAAACCCTTTTTCTGTTTTCAGGAATATAAGAAAGAGATCGACAACAGTGGTGATCCGCATAAGTCAAGCGTTTGAGGCAACCACACCTGAGCTATTTAATATTTTCCGTACGCTTAAGGTGCTTAAACTGCGTATCATTGAGCAGACAGCGTAATCGTCCTTCGCGTCCTTAGCACGGCCCACGAAAAGTTTCGATAGCGTATCTGCTATAGGTCCGTGCCGGGGACGCGAGATCCATAAGATGCTACATCCGCGACCGCTCGCTCTGCGGATCATACGCTGGCTCGGCCAAAACTGTGGACTTGCAGCGTTCGCCTAGAATTTCAATTTCTAGCGTCGTGCCGGGTTCGGCGCATTTTGGCTCTACGTAGACAAACGAAAGACTCTTTTGCACAGTGTGACCATATGCGCCCGAAGTGGTCAGGCCGACGCACTCGCCATTGGCAAAGACAGGCTCGCCGCCGTAGACATCGGCATCATTGGCGTCGATCTCGACATAAGCGATCTTCATGTTTAGCCCCTCGCCCGTGCCGAGCAGTTCACGCGCTTGCTCGACATGATCCTTGCCCACAAACTCCTTACTTAGCTTGACGAAGCGATCCAGCGCGGCTTCGACCGGCGTGATCTCGTTTGTGAGTTCGACGCCCCAGCCCGCGTATGCTTTTTCCATGCGCAGACTGTTCATAGCGTAGGTGCCGTAGTCGGCAATGCCAAATTCCTCGCCCGCAGCCCACACAGCATCGTAGAGCGCGGCGATCCCGTCCATTGGCGTATGAAGTTCCCAGCCTAGCTCGCCCACGTAGTTGACGCGCAGCGCCCGTAGATCCACGCCCGCTATGGTAATCTCTTGGCCCGTAAGCCACTTGAAGGAATCGTTGCTCAAGTCGGTGTCGGTGATCTTCGAGAGCACGTCACGTGCGTGCGGGCCAGCCACAACCAGCACCGTGTAGTCGTCCGTCACATCGGTGATGGTCACATCTTCGCTGTCGAGCTTGCTTTGGTGCAGCAGATCCAGATCTCGTTGATACGCGACTGCGCCCGACAGAAGGTAGAACTTGTCGTCCGCCAGCCGTGTAATCGTGAACTCGGTTTCGATGCGGCCGATCTCGTTCAAAGCGTGGGTTAAAACAATGCCGCCTTTTCTCTTAGCAACTTTATTCGCCGTAATCCGGTTGAGAAAAGCCTCGGCGTCGGGTCCGCTGACGTCGAATTTGGAGAAGCTGGGCAGCTCTTGCACGCCGATGCGCTCGCGTACCGCTTTACACTCTTCGGCGATGATGCCGAAAATGTTGTTGCGGCGGAAGATGGTCTCTTCTTCGGTGCCGTTGAGCGAGAACCATTTGGGACGCTCCCAGCCGAACGCTTCGGTGTGGACGCATCCCTTAGCCTTGAGTTTTTCGTAGAGCGGCGTGATGCGAGCCGGTCGCCCACCGACGCGCTCTTCGCCGGGCAAAATCATATCGTACATGTCCCAATATTCTTGGTGCGCCCATGCATCGGTATATTTCTTGTCTGCATAGGAGCCGAAGCGGCGCGGATCAAAGCCCACCATGTTGATGTCTGCCGCGCCATGCACCATCCACTGCGCCAAGTACTTGCCACAACCGGCCCCCTGCGCGATGCCGATACTCGATCCGCAGCACATCCAGAAATTCTTTACCCCCGCGGCCGGACCCAACAACGGATTCGAGTCAATCGTGTGCGCAATTGCTCCATTGATCACTTTCATGATGCCCACTGACTCAAAGATCGGCATTCGCTCCATCACTCGCTCTAGCCACGGCATGATTGGATCGTATTCGGCGGGAAAAAGCTCATTCTCTGCGTCCCAATCTTGGCCGACGCCCGCCCACGCTTCACGCGTCATGCTGCGTTCGTAGATGCCGATCAGCCCTGAGTTCTGTTCTTGGCGATAGTAGGCCGACGGGTACGGATCGCGCATCACGGGCAGCTCGACATCGCGGGCCGCGAATTCGGGTATCTCTTCGGTGACGACATATTGATGCTTCAAGTTTGTGTAGGGGACGTCGACACCTAGCCACGCACCGACTCGATCCGCATAGCCACCGGCGGCGTTGACAAGGTGCTCACAGGTGATGTTACCTTGCTCGGTCTGCACCTCGAATTCGCCATTGGGCTGATGTGTGACGCCCAGCACGCGGTTGTGCAGGATGATCTTGCCGCCCATTTTGCGTGCAGCCGCGGCCATTGCATTGCAGCAGCTTGATGGATCGACGTGACCATCGTCAAAGGTCCATGCGCCAGCGAGCACGCCATCGAGATTTTCCATAAAGGGGTTGATCTCGCGGATCTTGTCGACGTCGATGATCTCCATGTTGAAGCCAACGTTGTCGCCGATCCCCTTGACTAGGTGGAAATAGTCGACATCCTGCGGGCGCGTGGCGAGGCGGATCCCACCGCTGTTGTGCCAGCCGGTCGACATGCCCGTCATCTCTTCGAGGTTGGCATAGAGTGTGTTCGAATATTGGTGGATCATGGCCATGTTATAGTTGGCCACAAAGCTTGGGCATTGTCCTGCCGCGTGCCATGTGGATCCTGATGTGAGCGCGCCTTTTTCGATGAGCACGCAATCTTTCCAGCCTTCTTCGAGCAGGTGGTAGAGCAGGCCAACGCCCATCATGCCGCCGCCGATGATGACTACTTTTGCTTGTGATTCCATTTGGTTCTCCGAATTACAGCTGTATGGTGATTCTAGATTTTCTATTTTTTAGACGAGAACGGTGTCGAAAAATTCTCATGTCGGTGGATTGAAAATTATGGTATACTATTGATATGACTACACTAAATTTAACCGAGACATTCATTACAAAAGTCGATGCGGGCCGCATAATCCATCTACCCGATAGCGTTCCAGATGGTGCGACAGTTGCTGTCATTGTGATGCCCCCCGATTGGCAGGAAGATGAGGCTCGCCAGAGACGGTTTACAGCAGCTCTAAAAGAAATTGAAAATTTAGCCGCTAAAAAATCGGAACCAAGTGCCATTTCGGACCAAGATCTCAACAAATTAGTACGAAAACTCCGTAAAGAAATGTCTGCCAACTGATGCGTATCGTTCTGGACACAAATGAATTGGTTCGGGCATTGATGCGTCCAACAGAGTTGGCGACGTTCATTATGGCTTGGCAATCGGAGCGATTCGAGGTGATTGCGTCTCCCGAACTAATGGCCGAGCATGAATATGTATTAGCATATCCAGAGATCTCATCTGCTATCTCACCTGAATCATTGCGTGCATTTCGTAGCCATCTTTTCCACAATATTATCGAAGTTGAAATTTCATCGGATATTAAAATCTGCCGTGATCCCGATGACGACAAGGTAATTGCTACGGCTGTTGCAGAAGCGGTAGATTTTTTGCTGACGCAAGACGAAGATCTACTGACATCTGATGTGCTAATCTTTCTACTGTCCTATAACGTTCGTGTTTCTACGGTAGACAAATTACTTACTCGACTGGACAAGCAAGACAAGCAATGAAATCTGAATACGATTTCTCAGGCGGCGCACGCGGCAAACATTACAAAGCATATTGACAGGGCCACACAATTAGAATCAATCATTCAGATGGTACGCACACGCTCCGATATTTCGATGGGGAAAACAGGAAAGTGACGTGTATTCGAAATATTCCCACCAATCTGCTTGATGAACTTGAAGCAATGGCCAATGCCTCTGATGAAAAATTATGGGCGGCTATCAATCCATTAGTTACGCCACGTCAACGAGAGCGTTTGGAGGAGCTAAATGTACTGGGTGCCAAACGAGTTCTGACACCGGCAGAGCATGACGAACAGGGTGCATTGTTTATGGAACATCACCATTCGATATTACGCAGAGCGCAAGCAATTGCGATTCTTAGGCAGCGTGGACATTTTGTATCGGATGACGCCTTGCACAATTCGGTTCTATAGCCAATTGAGTAGGGATATGTGGTCAGCGACCTATGAGATCGCCATAACCTGAACAATTCATCCGATGACTACGTGTTCGTCACTATCGAATGTTGTTGGTTCGTGGCACGGTTGTTTCGTCAGTGCGGACACGAGAATCGCTGGTCGTAGATCGCATGATTGTGGCAAAAATATTTCCCCCGCAATCCTCATGCCCCTACGGATTGACCAACATCAATTTATCCCACCACCACAACCGGGTGCGGGATCACCTGATTGAACAAGTAGCCCTCTAAATTAAACGGAATCTCCTCGGGCTGAACGTTGCCCGCCTCGTCCGTTGCCCGCGTCCGTAATACCCATTCGCCCAGCGCGGCATTCCACGCAAACTCAAAGTGAACCCATGCGTATTTCAAAAATGGCGGCAGCAGCTTGGCCTCGCCCGACTGCACCACGTTGCCATCTGCATCGCTAACGGACCACTCCACCTTTTGGATCCGCGCGTGTGGCGAGCGTGCGATACCGCGCAGCAGGTTCTTGCCCGCGGGCAAGATTGCATTCCATTCCAGATTGATCGAGCTTTTAATATTCTGCGTCGTGATCGGGCCGCCCAGCGCGTTGCCCTCTTTTTCGCTTTCCCACTCATCGCCCATCATCACGTAATGTTTGATGTTGCGGTCCACCCAGATCTTCTCGCTAGAGACTTCAATTGAGCCGACCCACTTAACGCTATTGGATCCGATCCAGCCGGGCACAATTAGGCGCACGGGGTAGCCATGATCGGGCAGCAGCATTTCACCATTCATCATGTAGGCCAAAATCGTGTCGGGGTCCAGCGCCTTCTCAATTGGGATTGGGCGACTGACGCCGCCCTCGGCAGCTTCTTTGTCTAGCCCTTTGGTATTCACGTCGAGTGCGTTTGCCTTGACGCCCGCTAGGTCGAGCACGTCGCGCAGCTTGACGCCTGTCCACATTGCGTTGCCCGCGCCACCAAAGAGCCACGGTGTCATATTTAATTCGTCCGATTCGGGTGTCTTGCCGTGGACTAGGTTGAAGAGCGCACGTCCGCTGCCCGCACATTCCAAGCAGCTAATGACCGTGTGGGTAGGCATCTGCAGCAGATTGTCGAAGGTGATGCGCACTGTTTGTTCGACCGCGTCACCGTGGATCTGCATCGACCACGTGTCCGCGTCAATTCTCGGTGGCGAGACCGCGCTGCACACGAAAAAATGCTCGGCAGGCGTGATGAATGTGTTGAGCAGTTTGGGCGGCGTTTCCAGCGCGTCGATCAGTACGTTGAGGTGATCGGCTGGTTTGACGGCGGTGGTTGAGTTGCTCATGAGTTACTCCTCAAAAAGTGTCGATAGTTGGGAATTTTGCCTGCGCCTGAATGCAATCCCAAAGATAGATTGCTAATCCTGGGTCACCCGTCCACAGTGGATAACGTATCTGCTGATAGTGCTCTGTCATTTCTTCGAATTGCTCAATCGACTGCATGGCAAAAGCCCTTGCTCGTTCGAGCCATAGTTCGTCGCCCGTTCGCTCGAATAGTTTCAAAAAAGCGTATCCATTGCCGCCGGTTCCATGACACAAACAAGGGCCTTTTTCGAGCAAGCCCGCGTGCCAGATTAAGTTGCCGCCTTTGATCAAAATTTCATCGAATTCTTGGTTCACGCCCGTGGGTAAAGTTGCTAGAGATATGACCATGCCCGGCGCGCCGTGACAATATTGTACAAGCATCGCACGATCTGTGGGTTCGTCTACTTTGAAGACGGCTGGCCAGTTGGCAAACTCTTCTTCGACCACTGCTGTGTTGACAGTCGATTCCATGACGCGCGAGGTGATCTCATGTCGCTGCTTGTTCGATAGCAGATCGAATCCCGCAATCAAGACCAATGCATTTCCGGCAAAGCCGTGGACAGGCCCTAGAAAATATTTCTGATGGCTATACACTTCAACATTCCATAGATGCCCGATTCCCTCTACCGATTTCCAATCGGCTAGCATCAAATTAGCCTGTTTGCGGTAGAGGTTAGCCCACAGAGCGTCTCTTGTCCATTGATGCATGAAGAGCGCGGCCAGCATGGATCCTGCCATGCCCCACATGAGTTCACGTATCGGTTGGTCGTCGTTGCGCTGAATGGCAAGCTTAATTTCTTCGGCCTTTGCTGCCGTTGCATTGTGTCGATATTGCATCAGCAGCAAAGGCAATTCGCCAAAGAGATACGATGAATTTTCCGCATGGGCCAGACGAGGATAGTATTTACGATTCGCCGTTAGGAGATCATTAAGGTATGGGCCCAAATCTAGCCGAGGCTCGACCGCACCCTTGCGCTGCAAATAGTCTATGGCCCACAATGCACCGCCACGTCCCAAATAGAAATCACATCTTATGGCGCTACTGTCTCTTTTATGTTTGGGCCACTTTTTGCCACTTTTGGCCTGATCCGTCACCGTTTGGACAATCGCGTTGATCGTCTGCTCTACACTTGATTGATCCCACGGAATGGGGTCTGCGTGATAGTGTCGTTTCGTCTTGAGCATTGTAGGGATTCCTTAGGTTTCGTGCGTTTCCACGCTCGACCACGTGATCCATGTGCAATATAGCCACTTTTCAAATCTTCAATTTTTCAGTTCTTTTTACCACCTACCGTTTCCTGGCTTCATGGCTTCACGCGGCATTAGGATCTTGAAATTGTCGCGGATCTTAAAGTCGATGGCCGGATCGATATGATCTGGATAATGCTCGGCCAGCGTTTTGCGGACGACGGCACGCGCCCGTTCGCGGACGTCGTCCGCGCCTGCGTCGACCCAATCTTCGGGGCTGACGCGATCGCCAACGGCGGGGTAGAAATAGTGTGTTTCCATGCGATTCATGGTCTGATCTTCGCCCAAGAAGTGGCCCTCGCCCGCGACCACGTTTTTGATTACGTCGAACGACAACGTGTCCTCATTTACCTCAATGCCGCGCACGGTGCGCTGGACTGCGCCAAGCGTGTCGTTGTCGATCACGTAGCTTTCGAAATTGCAGCCCAGCAGGCTGGCGTGCATGCCAGCGGCTTCCATGATGAGCGATGATCCGGCCTGTGCGGCGAGGGCTAGCGTGTAGCCTTTTTCCGCACCAGATTGGGCGTCGGGTACCTTAGAATCGGTCATGCCCGCGGCGCAACTGCCGGGCAAATCGTAGAAGCCAGCCATTTGCGCACAGCCGGATACGGTGAGCGCAAGTTCGGCGCTGCCCGCGCACATTGCGCCTGTGCGCAGATCCGAAACGAAAGGCCACGTGCCAAGATTGGCGCGGGCGTTGGGGTCGATCAAGTGGACGAAGACAAGCCCAGCAAGCGTTTCGGCGATGGCTTGGCAGATGGTACCGGCGAGTGCTGCGGGTGCGGTGGCGCCAGCCTGTGCTGCCGAGAGTAAGGTGATGCACATGCCACCCCGTGCTGCCGCTTCTAAAGCTTCACACGCTTCGATAGCAAAACGCATCGGTGGAACAACATGACAACAAGAGATTGAACAGAAGGGGCGCTTGCGGAACTCGCCTTCGCCACCCAGTGCCATGTCGAACATGCGCATAGCTGCGTAACAATTGTCCCCATTTACGTACGAAACGCCGGTATGTTTGGTGGTGCCCATCATGGTGGCGTAGGCGGTGTTGATATCCAAATCCATGGTGGTGTTGGTGTCGCGCGCCACGAGTGGACGCCACGCAAAGTGGATGTTGTCTAGCGTATCGACTAGGCGGACTGCGTCATAAATGTCGACCGAGGTTGATGGCCGATAGAGGCCGGTTTCGAAATCCATCACGTTGGGCGACGCACCACCTGTGCCCATGTGGACCCGCTTGCCGCCCACTTCCATGTTGTGCTCGTCGGTAAAGCCGGGCATGATAAATTTTTTGGGTGCGGCGGCGATTACGTCTTCGACCAGCGCTCGTGGAAAGAGCAGCCGTCCGTCATTGGTGAGGCTTCCGCCTTTGGCCGTCACTAGCTCGATCATCGACGGAATCGGATCGGCAAAGCCTATCTTCTCCATCAGATCCAGCACGGTTGCGTGGATGCGCTCCATTTCGGATTGGGTGAGCGGTTTGTATTGCCCACCGACAAAACCCGCTCGAACGGGGCGCTGATCTACAGATTTTCGTGCGGCACGTGCAGCCATACGTACGGCACGACCACGACGTTGCGGAGCTGTATTCACTGTCATAGAAGACCTCGTACTGGATAATGAATAGGATTATATGAGATTAAATATGGTAGGTGATACGTGGTGCGTGAACTGGTATTGAACAGAGTTGTGCTAAGCGACCCAAACTGGTTCACGCACAACGCATTACATTTACCGATGATTCAACTTTTCTTCGATCTGCTGACAGGTGTCAACAAGAAGTTGTGTCATCTCATTATTTTGTTCGGGGGGAGGTAGGCGAAATACAGGCCCGGTTATGTTGATTGCGGCAACAACCGTTCCATTGACATCACAAATTGGAGCCGACACGCCAGCCAAGCCTACTTCCAGCTCCTCGTAGGCCCAAGCGTATCCTTGATTGCGAATATGGCGCAGTTGTTCGTCCAACTGCTTTGAGTCGGTAAAAGTTTTTGGGGCAACCTGGGCTAGAGGTCGCGATAGATATTGGACTCGTTTTACGAGCGGCCAATTGGCTAGCACGACTTTACCAGCCGAATCTGCGTGCAGTGATTTTTGGCGTTGGCCAGTCCACTCGCGCACCTGCAAGCGATGGCGCGAGTGGATCTGCTTTGCAAAGTGGATCGCATCATCTTGGGGAAAGACTAGTACAATCGATTCGTTTGTTTCATCAGATAATTTGTGCAGGTATGGTTCGATGAGGCTAACCAAATAAGCTGGCTGCATAGCAAGGTTTAAAATACCTGTGCCGATACGGTAGCCTGAATTTGTGGGATGCCGCTCGACGGCCCCAAGATTTTCTAATGTGGATAGGATTCGTGCAACCGTGCTCTTTGGCAGATTAACCTGTGGAATAATATCCGTCAGGCGTACACCATCTGGCTGATCCGAAACGATTTGAAGAATCGAAAAAGCACGATCAATTGATTGTATTGTTGACATTTTCCCGCATTGTGGAACTAGTCTTGCTGAGTGGGAGAGGGGGGTAGCGCGAATATATCACTAGGTTAGCAATTTGTCAATCGAAAATATTTTTGAGGGTATATTTCAACAAAAGCAGGTGAGGGGATTCGTATTGGATTGTGGTAAACTTTGCTGAGAATTTGGCTCGAACGCCCTCACAGATTATGGTCATCAAACGAACTAAACATAAAATAATGATTTTCAATTATCTAAAAATAGGAAATATTTGAATGGACAAGAATGCATTTAAGTTTTTAAAAGAAATGCTCGATACGCCTAGCCCTTCTGGTTATGAGCAAAAGATACAAACCGTTGTACGTGACTATGCGACTTCTTTTGCCGATGAGGTAACAACCGACTTGCACGGCAATGTGATAATCGGCAAAAATGTAAACGCTCCACTGCGCATCATGCTGGCAGGCCACTGCGATCAGATAGGTCTAGTAGTCACGCACATTGATGACCAAGGCTTTATTTATGTGAAGAACGTTGGTGGCTGGGATCCACAACAGCTAATTGGACAGCGCATGAGTATTTGGACGGCAAATGGCGAAGTTCCAGCAGTGATTGCTCGCAAAGCCATTCATCTGCTTACCGCAGATGAGCGGAAGAAGGTGCTCAAGCTAGAAGACTTATGGCTCGATATCGGCGCAGAAGATAAGGCCGAGGCCGCAGAAGCGGTAATGATTGGCGATTCGGTTACGCTGCAACTGGGTTACCAAGAAATGCGCAATGGGCTGGCCTATGCGCCTGGTATGGATGATAAAACGGGTGTATGGGTTGTGGTCGAAGCCTTGCGTCGGGCAGCGCAACATCCACTTAATGTTGCAATTTATGCGGTATCTACCGTACAAGAAGAGATTGGTTTACGCGGTGCTAAGACGAGCGCCTTTGGCGTGGATCCACACGTGGGGATTGCGGTCGATGTGACCCACGCGACTGACTGCCCAACGATTGATAAGCGACAAAATGGCGACATCAGCCTCGGTGGTGGCCCTGTTATTGACCGGGGACCAAATACCAATCCACATCTTTTTACTATGCTGTACGAAACAGCAAAAGCCAAAGAGATCGACGTACAGCTTGCCGCACATGGGCGGCCACCTGGTACCGATGCCAGCTCTATTCAGATCTCGCGCAGCGGTGTTGCCACTGAAATCATTAGCATTCCCAATCGCTATATGCACAGCGCAGTCGAGATGGTATCGCTAGACGATATTGATAAATGTGCGGATCTTCTGGCTGCGTTTATCGTTGGCCTGTCGGGCGATGAGGATTTTACGCCATAGCATTAAGGCTAAACCAGAAAAATAATTATACGGATTTCAGCGATTTTCTGGAGTAGCTTGCGGCCATACTGTATAGTTGGATTTTTTGGAATGGCCTAAAGAGTTTCTAATGCGCAGAGAGCGGCTTAATTCTTAGAATTGAGCCGCTCTCTAAAATTTGATAACATAACCATTTTCTAAGTCCTTGTATACAAGGGGAACTCCTATAAATCTCAGTATTCGTCAATTGGGTCTTGAATTTTGGAGCTCGTCCCATCCAAAATTTTGTCAACTGAAATCACCTTATCTATCAGCGCTGATTCTTAGTCGGGTATCTCTTTTGCACCGCCCGATTGATCAAGGTGATGCTTCTGGCGTGCGGGTATTGATGATGAAAAGCGCAATCAACTATTTCGGTGTTCAGCAACTCTTTATGATCTGTGTAAATCGTCAGGTACAGACCAAGTAATTCCTCACATTGATTGGCGCGTTCGGCTACATTCTCCGCTTTGGAATCGCAGCTCGCTATCACCTCGAAGCCTCCTTTACTGCGTATACGTAGATCGTGCATAGCAATAATATGATGCCGCGAGATGCTACCTGTTCCAATAAGCGCAATTTTGATTACTATATTCGTGATCCCCTTTTGTTACCCCTTGATTCCAGTAAGTGCAATACCTTGAACAAAGGTTTTTTGCAGGAAGAAGAAGAGTATAATAATAGGCAGCGTGATCAAAACAGAAGCAGCCATCAATAAACCCCATTCAGCTCCATATTGAGATTGATATTCATATATACCAAGTGAGAGTGTGTAAAGCTTTTGGTTACTTAAGTAGATTAGTGGACCTATATAGTCGCGCCAGCGGGCAATAAATTCGAAGATAGCAACAGTGGCAAGTGCAGGCTTAGCAAGCGGTAGGATGACCGAGCGATAAATGCGAAATTCGCTGGCACCGTCTATGCGCGAAGCCTCCGATAGCTCCATCGGAATCGTCATAAAGAATTGGCGCAGCAGAAAAATATAGAGCGCTCCCCCAAACCAATGAGGCACAATCAGTGGAAGCCAAGAGTTGATCCACCCTAAGTTTTTAAAGATGATAAAGAGAGGAATCATGGTTACTTGGAAGGGCAACATAAGAGTGGCCACAGTCAAAACAAATAATACGTTGCGTCCTTGCCACGGAATGCGTGCCAAGCTATAGGCAACTATTGATGATGAAATGATTACACCGATTGTGGAAAGTACAGCGATAGTGATTGTGTTTCTGAGATAAAGCCCAAAGGTGATATAGCTTACCGCATCGGGGTAGTTAGACCATTGAAATGGACTGGGAATCCAAACTGGCGGGTATTCATAAAACTGTGTATCTGGCTTGAGAGATGTTGAGAGCATCCATAAAAAGGGTAGCAGAAAGACAAAAGCTGCTGGGATTAAGCTTGCGTGAATGAGGAAACTACGCATCCAGCTACGTACACGTTTCTTTGTTAAAATAGGCTTACGAGTAGGAATATAAGGCGGGGGTTTCTGTGTATCGGGAGCCATTTTATGCATCACCTCCTGCATAGAATACCCACAGCCGCGCCGAACGGAAGATGATCAACGTAACGATGAGGGTGAACATAAAGAGTAGCCATGCCATTGCAGATGCATAACCCATTGTCAAATACTGAAAAGCGCTTTTGTAGAGATAGATTGAATAGAAGAGTGTACTGTTCGCAGGGAATCCGGTTCCGCCCGTCATAATGAATGGAATTGTAAAGAAATTGAGCGCCCCAATAACCGATGTAACTAAATGAAAGAAGATAACTGGTGTCATAATTGGAACAGTCACGTTACGGAATTTGTGCCAGAAACTAGCACCGTCCACATCCGCTGCGTCGTAAAGATCGCGTGGCACATCTTGCAACCCAGCTAAGTAAAGAATGATCTGCTGACCAATAATCCAGAGTGCAAGTAGCACCAGCGTTGGGCGTGCCCATTGTTCACATGTTAACCAGCAGGGACCGCGTACACCAAAGAAACGAAATGGTGCTTCGATTAGCCCGATACGCGGTGTAAAAAGTAGAACCCACACCAGAGCCAATGCTACTTCTGGCACCAAGGTTGGTAAAAAGTAAATGGTTCGATAGATTACTTGGCCGCGAATTTTGGCATTTAGCATCATGGCCAACCCAAAAGAGGTCATAATGGCTAGGGGAATCGAAACGATAGCAAAGTAGGCTGTGTTGTAGATTGCATCTAGAAAATTATTGTCATCAGTGAAAAGCTCGACATAATTCTTCATCCCAATCCAATCTGCAGTACCAACGCCATTAAATTTTGTAAAACTATAGTAAGCTGATGCTAGTGTGGGATATATCCAAAAGACGAATAGGCCGAAGATCCATGGAGATGCAAAGAGCAGCCCATTGATCGTATTGCGCGTTGAATTCGTCATCTGCCAGCGGCGGGGTTGAGTAGCGGCGACAGGTGTTGCCATAGGGACCTCATGCTCTAGATAAATAATGCATTGAGAGAGGTGAATGATAGAATCATCCACCCCTCATTATTCATTTAGCTGAAGAACCCAATCTCTTCAAGCCCTGCATTGATTTCTTCATCAATGTCCATTAGAGCCTGTTCAGGGCTCTTAGAACCGTGCGGAATTTCATCGCGGAATGCTCGAACTTGAAGATCCCAGAGTTGACTGCCCAAAGGAATAGGGGGACGAGCATGAGAAACTGGCAGGAGATCCATAAAGACTGCGTGCAAAGGATCTTCGCTGAAGAAAGGATCCTCTGCCACAGATTTTATGGTAGGGATGTGGAATGTATCTTTGTTATATTTGGCTTGGCCTTCGGGGCCACAGAAGTAGAACAAGGCATCGAATGCATCTTCAACATCCGCATAGCCGGTTGGGACAGCCCAACTCCAACCACCGGCCCAACTGGCGTGAGGTGCTGGACCATCTGGACCAGGCAGTGGGACGACCCCGTAGTTGGTATCTGGTTTGTAGCGCTTTGCCTGAGCAACCTTCCAGTTACCGCTACAAGTCATGGCAGATTGACCAGTCCAGAAATAGTCGTTCTCTCCATTACAGGTACCGCCAGCGCATGCTGATAACATAACATCCAAATCTTCGACGCCAATCTCGTCCACAAATTCTTTGAGCCACGTCATTGATTCGACATTTTTTGGATTGGCGAAGGTAATCCGGCCATCACCATCTTGGAATTCTCCGCCGAAGCCGAAGCCCCACGTATAAAGCCACGCTTGATCATAAAGTGGATTAAAGCCATAGCGTTCAACCGCACCCGTACTATCGCGGATTGTTAGCGCTTCTGTTGCTTCACGCAATTCATCCAGATTGGTGGGTGGCGATTCTGGATTTAATCCAGCCTCTTCCATAATATCTTTGTTATACCACAGGGCGCGGGTGTCTGTGTCGAACGAAAGCGCGTAAATATCACCCTTGTAGACGGTCTCTTCCCAAGCAAAGTCAAAATAGAGATCCTTGGTTACACCTGCAGCTTCAGCCAAATCATTGATATTGGTGAAAAAGCCCTGCTGCGCAAACTGAGGCACTGTGAAACGATCCGCATAATGCAATGCGGGCGGGGTACCACCTGCCACTGCCGTTAGCAATTTCTCATCGGCCTGACTACCCTGCGTCTGTGGAATATAAACAAACTCCACCTCAACACCGTCACTTTGCTCGTTATAGTTATCGATAATTCCGATTATTGATTCTTGGGCAAGATCGGTCATACGCGACCACGCCTCAAGTTTCTTTACTTCCATACCTGCGCTATCAGTGCCTGGCGCTGCTGCCGGGGCAGGGCAGGCCGCTAGCAGTGCAGCTGAAGCAGTGAGACCAGATAGCTGCAAAAACTTACGACGTGACAAACCAAGCTTGGCTTGTAATTCCATGGTTCTACTCCTTTAGTCTAGGACATTGCAAAGACACATCGTAAAGACACATCAAGGTATAGATCCGACAAAAATAAAAGTTGTCGTAGCAAACATGTATTAAACGTGTCAATAACAATGTCGGCAAAAAAATTCAGATTTTGGAGAAATAAAGAAACAAACTGGGAAAAATTTGGATAGGAATTAGATAAGCCGGGGAAATGGATTATCTGGCAAAAAGTATATCATACCTCTATTTTGTGTCAAAGTGCCTTTTTTTTAAAAGGAAAGGGAGAGCCAAATTTGTTTTCATCCTTATCTAAATCTATTGCCGTCTTGCCAGCATCATCTTCAGCTTATTTTTCATCTGTAATGCGATCATCGGTACCGATTCGACCATGATTGAGCGGCTCGTCCACGTGAGCATGAATATATTGTTTGACTTGGCTGATACGCTGGAAATGCGTTTGTTGGATTTGGGATTCAGTCATGCCTATAAGTTAATATGAGTCGGAATTCGACCGCTCTCCATTTATATCGTGGTTATTCCCGTGTTCCTCGAACGAAATCGACCAATGTTGCGCCAATCTCGTGGGGCGAATTTTCTTGCACGAAATGCAGACCTTTGACCTCGGTTTGATTAGGCCATTGTCGAGTATAGGGATGCGTTTGCACGGGTAGCTGTTATCTGCTGAAATTGTTGTATCACGGGATTGCCCTGATTGTGTGGTTTAATTCGAACCGATTTATTTTATTTGCTTGACAAAGCGCACGCTTTCACGTACGGTAATGACAATGATGATTTATATATTAGGAGCATACATAAATAACGGTGCGCAGCTTAGGTGGCTGATTGATCCAGACGAGCGACGGCTTGAAGTCTATCGCCAATGGGCAGCCTGTCGAAATTTTAGAAGATCCGCTCACCCTGTCGGGTTGAATCTGTTCTGCCCGGATTCGAAATGAAGCTGACCCGTATTTTTACATAATCTATCTGCCTGATTCAAATCAGGGAGCACATTTGCTTATCGCCACGCTTTTCAAGACAATGACACAAAAATGTTGAGTAAAAATAATCCACACGAATTTTGCCTCTCCTGCTCAATTTCTGTATAATAGCAAGGTTGACTTTGTAAACAGATTGCCCACTATAGATGTAGTTTGTTTTTGTCTTACAAAATAACTCCGTGCTTATAGTAAATATAGATCCAGAATTTTGTCTGGACAATTATTAAAATTAAGGTTGGTATAATATGACAAGTGCATTAATGGCCTCTTTAGTGCCAACAAGAAACGAGGCCGTGCCAGATTTAGACGCAGGCGACACAGTTCGCGTACATCAGCGAATTAAAGAGGGCCGCAACGAACGTATTCAGGTCTTCCAAGGAATCATCCTAAGTACCCAAGGTGGCAACAGCGCAGGCGCAACGTACACTGTACGCCGTACAGCGGCTGGTGGTATTGGCGTGGAGCGTACCTTTCCACTTTACAGTAAAAATGTCGAAAAAGTAGAAGTACTGCGCAAGGCCAAAGTTCGCCGAGCGCAGCTTTACTACATGCGCGAACGTCAAGGTAAATCTGCTCGCTTGAAAGAAAAACGTATCATATCGAAAGATAAAGCATAATTCGCAGCAGAACATCCCCAGTAAATTTAGATTTGTATAGCAAATTTAGAGTCATAAAAGCATCAGCAACTAGCTGGTGCTTTTTGATTTCTGCTGACTGCTATATGGCGATATTTATGACGAAAAAAAATATTCCCCTTCCAACGCTCTCTTTCGAAAAGAATCTTTGGCAACGTGGCCTGCAAAAAATAGCCGGGATCGACGAAGCTGGGCGCGGTGCCTTGGCTGGCCCAGTTGTGGCGGCTGCCGTAATTGTGCCAATGAACGCTACATACGAGGGAGTGTGGGCCGACGTGCGCGACAGCAAATTACTTTCTGCGGAAAAAAGAAGCTGCCTTTTTGCAGCGGTGAAAGTAGAGGCACTGGCCTGGGGAATCGGTTCTGCCTCTGCGCAAGAGATCGACAATCTGAATATCGCGGTGGCAACGCGCTTGGCCATGCAGAGAGCGGTCGAGGCCCTCACAAGTAGACCAGATTATCTGCTCATTGATTGGGTAAAGCTGCCCACTATCAACATTCCACAAGAGAGCTATACCAAAGCAGACCAGAAGATTGTTTCAGTGGCCGCGGCCTCTATCCTCGCCAAAGTGGATCGGGATCAGCGCCTAGTTGCGCTCGACAAAGAGTACCCGGCATACCAATTTGTGTCCAACAAAGGATACGGCACGGCCGTACATCGCGCCGCGATCGAATCGACTGGCCCTTGCCCGATACACCGACACACTTTTGCACCCATCGCCACCAAAGCAACGCTTTTTGATTCTGCGGACGTGTAAATCCCTCGCAAAAATTTACTGAGGCCTTAGCATAAAATTTTAGACACTGATACGGACGAACACTGATAAAAACACGACATGCAAAACAATTCGCAACGCCCCATACTCTATTCATTTCGAAGATGCCCCTACGCCATGCGCGCCCGCATGGCGTTGGCTTATACAAGGACTAAAGTAGAATTGCGCGAGATTATTTTGCGCGACAAGCCGCCCAGCATGTTAGCCTATTCCCCTAAAGGTACGGTTCCGGTTTTGGTTCTACGAGAAGAAGTATCTAACAGTACAGAAGTGGACGTAATTGATGAAAGTTTGGATGTGATGCTGTGGGCAATGGCGCAAAACGATCCAGATGATTTGCTTGTAGCGAGTGACGCCGATTTACGCGCTGAAGTAGATAACCTAATCCACGAGAATGACTTTGTTTTCAAGAAATATCTGGACCAGTACAAGTACTCTGTGCGCCACCCCGAAAACCCGCCAGAGCACTATCGAGCGCAAGGTGAGCTTTTTTTACAGGCGCTCGAAGATCGGCTGCAAGAGAAACATTATCTGCTCGACAACCGCATGACGCTCGCCGACATGGCCATTTTTCCCTTTATTCGTCAGTTCGCCAATGTGGACAGAGCGTGGTTTGATCAAGCACCCTACCCAAAACTGCGGGCGTGGCTCGAAAGATTCTTAGATTCAGCCCAATTCTTAACGGTGATGCAAAAGTACGAATTGTGGAAAGAGGGCGATGAATTAGTGATTTTTCCGCCAGAGTAACTTATTGCCCACCGCGCGAGCGGATCAACTGCCCCGTGATCCACGCAGAGTCGGGCGAAGCCAAAAAGCGCACCAGTCGCGCCGCATCTTCGGGTAAGCCGATACGCCCCTTAGGTGCAGTAGCGTGCCACTCTGCCTTGAACTCGGGCGACATCCAGCCCGTATCTGTGGCCCCAGGATCGACCGCGTTGACCGTTATCCCATCGGCTGCTACCTCGGCACTCAACGTCAGCGTTAGTGCTTCAACCGCCCCTTTTGTCACCACATAGGCCAACTCGCCCGGCATTGGCCCAAAACTTTGCCCCGAACTCATATTGATAATTCGACCATTTCCAACATGAGCGCGCGCCCGCCAACGCCGCACAAATTCGGCGCACAGCAGCGTGGTGCCGCGCGCGTTGACCGCATAATGGCGATCCAGTTGCTCGGCGTTGACCGTGTCGATGCCGCCTGGCTCGGAGACGGCTGCATTGTTCACAAGAATTTGCGCGGGGCCAAGGGTGCGTTCGGCGTGGTCGAAGAGCGCTTGGGCCGCGTCGGGCTGAGCAAGATCGAGCTCCATGCCAGTCGCGTCGACACCGCGGGCGCGCAGATCGGCAATCAGAGACTCAGGCTCGGGGAGCGCGTCAATCTCCCCACTGCCCCACGGTTGGGCAGCGTCATAAGGCTGATAGTAGGTTGTGAAAACGTGAATGCCATCATCGGCTAAAGCTCGGGCAATTGCAGCACCAATACCGATGGCACGACTTGCACCAGTGACGATGGCGACGCGGAGTGAGTTGGGATCTTTGTTCATTTCTGGCAGTCTACCTCAATTCCATTAGTTAGCTGCATCAAATGCACTGTCGCACAAATGTTCCAAAGTAGGGGGCATTTTAAAGTGCTTCAACAACAAGTAAAACTTATAGATCTATTTTGTGGTGCAGGTGGATTTACCCTTGGCTTCAAGCAACACTTCGAAGACAAGCTGTCTTGTGTATGGGCAAATGATTTTAACCAGAGTGCTGCTGAAACCTTTCATGTTAACTTTGAAAGCCCTTGCATTGAGGGCGATATCCTAAGCTTGTTAGAAGATAATAAACTTAATATACCACAAGCAGATATTGTCATCGGTGGGCCACCATGTCAAGGATTTAGTCTTCTTAATAAGAATCGCAAGAGCGATGAGCGTAAACAGTTGTGGCGACCATTTCTTAAAGTAGTAGAAAATTCAAATGCACGAATTTTTGTCATGGAAAATATGCGGCAACTTGTCAAATCAGTTGAATATGACGAGATTAAAGAAGCTGCGCAAGAATTAGGATTCAATTTGACATCTGCTGTGTTGTGCGCTGCAGATTATGGTGTGCCCCAGACGCGTTACCGAGCATTTATTATTGGAATTAAAGATATTGAACCAAGTGATTTTTTCCCCCCGAAGAAAACGCATTTTGATCCCAGATCTGCGAAATCAGTGAATCTATTTGATTATGTAGAAACGCCTGAGCCGTATACTACGGTTCGTGACGCAATTGCGGATTTATCAGAACCCCAGGGCACCGAAATTTTATCTATTGAACCACCCTTGGATATTCACTTTGGGCGTAATCCAACCGAACTGAGCCAGAAACGTTATCGTGCGATACCTGATGAGGGCATGAATCGCTTTGATCTGCAGGAACGAGTACCGGAATTAACGCCTGCGTGTTGGATACGCAAAAAAACCGGTGGAACTGATCTATTTGGCCGCATGTGGTGGGATCGACCTTCATTTACAATTCGAACAGAATTCTTTAAACCTGAGAAGGGTAGATATCTACATCCAGTTCAGCACCGCCCCATTACGCATCGAGAGGCTGCAAGACTACAATCTTTTCCGGATGAATTCATATTTCATGGTAGTAAAATCGAAATTGCTCGGCAAATAGGTAATGCCGTACCACCATTACTCGCCAAACATGTTGCCGCCTGCGTCGAGAAGATGTTAATCGGCACAGCTACCAAAGCGGCGGTCTAACGTGGGCGAGCGTCCGGATAGCCCATCTGCGTTTTTAATGCGAGAGCTTCTCGAACTTTTGCAAAATTTTGAGTCCGAGTTAAATGCTGGTGAACTACGGTCTAAAGTTCAGGCTTTGGTTCCTGTTCATCAAACTTTGTTATCTTTGGGTAAATCGCTGATTCCAGCCGAGATTGCTTCTAGCGCAAGGAATCGGATTTTGCATTACTTTCTCTCTTACCCGTTTGTGATGATTTCGCGAGAGGAGTTAGCAATCGTCGCTGGGATTGAAGAATGGGCAAGGAGGCTGCGAGAGCTAAGAGTTGAGCATGGTTGGTCAATTATCAACGGTGTGACTGCCAAACAGATGAAAGATGAGGGTGAATTCCCCTTTGATGAACTCGATGTCACTCATATGCGACCAGACGAATATATCTTACTTTCGGTTGTTCAGGATCGGGATGCAGCGTACCGCTGGAATGTCGCAAAGAGTATCAGAGCTAGTGATGGCGGTGTTCGAACAAAAATATTGCAGTTCTTACAAACAAATGTCGGGAAGTTTGTGACCGGTGAGGAATTGCGATATGTAGCAAATGACAAAACAGAGTGGGCACGTCGTGTCAGAGAACTCAGGACTGAGTATGGCTGGCCTATTGTGACAAAGAGTACTGGGCGTCCTGATCTGCCTGTTGGTTCATATCTTCTTGAGCAAAATCGCCAAAGCCCCGAGCACGATAGAAGTATTGCAGATAATATCCGGCGAGAAGTACTGCGACGCGATGAATATCAGTGTCAACGTTGTCAATGGTCGCATGAAATTTGGAACCCCTCTGATACAAGACATTTAGAAATTCATCATATGATTGCGCATGTTGAAGGTGGCACAAATACGGATAGTAACTTGATTACGCGTTGCACTGTATGTCATGACCTTTGGCATGCAGTTGAAAACAGATGGCAAGAGCACGGATTTCAGAAGTGGTTAGCTTCTAGGTAGAAGGTAACTCAGAACTCTAGCGTTCACAAACCATCTAGCAAACTTAATTTCAATAGATATCAAATATTTCTATTATCTCTCTGATATTAATCTCTTCGCCATTGCTAATTGTATAATCCTACAATGTACACCCTACGAAAATGCTACGTAGAATGGTTGTTGCGAACGCGTCGATTGATGTATTTAGGATAAGCGCTATACTAATCCCCACGGTTTTTACCCAAAACCAGAAGAATTCATCGCTCCCAAACAACCCAACACAGGTCCAACAAAAGTAGATTTTGGAAAACAATCTTTAAATAAATTAGCCACAGGCAGAGCATGTGTAACCTATACAAATGCTTCTGGTCACTCTGCATGGCTGTGCTGCTGATCGGCTTACAGATCGACAGCGCCCATGCAGATTCCCCGCCCAACATCGCCCAAGACATCGCATGGTTTGGTGATCCAGATTCAGCAGGACTCCCCCAAGCGTACGACACTATCGAAGACATTGAGGCAGCATTCAACAATGGCCGCCGCGAAGAAGAGCGCCAACTTAACTTACCAGCCGGAACATTAGGTACGATCGATCTGCCCGAACAGGCCCTTTGGGATGCGCTCACCATGCAGCAGAAAGCGCTGATCTTGATCAATGCCGAACGGACCGCCCGCCGCGACATGCTGCCCGGCATCCTTGGCCTGCCGCTTGCTGGCATCGAATCGAATCTTGATACGCTTGCGCAGCAATACGCCCAAATACTCGTTAACGATAACGCGTTTGGCCACAACCAGCCATGGCCCGGCGCACCCCAAGTTGACACCCCTTTCGAACGCATTGACAATACCCCAGTCGTTAGCGACTGTCATAAAGACATTACCTATGCCGAAAATCTAGCCGCATTTTGGACCACCGAAACGTCCATCCCGCTGCCCGTTGAACGCGCCATCTACTTGTGGATCTACGCGGATGCTGGCAGCAATTGGGGGCACCGTGAAGCGTTATTTCTGCAAGATGCGGATCTCGGATTCAATGGCGAAAGCGGCGGCTATGTGAACGACATTGGCAGCAGCGCACATGAAGGCTTTCTTGGCTTTGGTCGCGTCGGCAGCGCGGACTATAACGTCGGTCAACCCATATGGAACTGGGGCGAAGCAATTGTGATGGAGGTGTTCGATCCGGTGGCGAATGATGGCTGCCCTACCTCGGCGGGACGCTCGAACATGGCCCTAACGCTGCAACGCACCAGCGCACCGATTGTACCAGTGGGCGCGCCAGTTTCGTTCGAGATTCAACTGACAAATATGGGCGAAACATTGCTCACAGAGATTGCGTTGACCAACACGTTCGACACGAATCTGCTCGATGTTGTTTCGGCTTCGGCGCTTAGCATTTCGCAGCCAGCCGCGCAATCAGTCACTATCCCCCAGAATCAAATAGCGCTGGATGCAGAAAACGGCACCATTATGCTGCAAAATTTGGATACGTTGCTGCCAAGTGATGTGTTGAATCCGATCCAGTCGATTGGGCTTTCGCTCAACTTTGTGGCGACGGCAAACAACGAGACCAGCACGCGCAGCCGGCTTTCGGGCGTGGCCGCGGGTGGCTGGGGTGGATCGATTGCTGCGGCAGAAGTCAGCGCCGATGTGCAAATCGTTGCGCCGGTAATCAACGAGATCGACTATGCGTTGTTCGATGATCCCAACAACGATGATGCGGTGGCGGGTTCCGCTGAGTTTATCGAGCTGAAGAACAGCAGCGAGATCGACATGCCGCTGGGCGCATACCGGATATTGTTGGGGCAACTAATCGGCAGCGAAGAGACACAAACTGTCTACCGCACAATCAACCTGCCTACCCAAATGCTTGCGCCAAATGAGTACTTTGTCCTTTGCACCAATCCTACACTTGTTTCCAATTGTGACTTTACGATTCCAGCCGATGCCTCAGTTGAGAACAGCGCAGGCGATAATCTCATTGCGGATGCGCCCATCGGCGCGGTGGCACTTGTTTATGGGGAGACGATTCTCGACGCGGTAAGCTACGGTGGCACATCCGTTGGCCCCTATTTCGAGGGAGAAGCAAGCACCGCAAGCGACGACACCGAAACGATTTTAGTTGGCTTATCTCGTTTTCCCGATGGAGCTGATGTGGCGAACAATCTGTCGGATTGGAGCCGCCGCTGTGCAACGCCCGGAACGGCCAATGTTTCAAATGACAGCGCGTGCGGCCCCAACCTAGTTGTGACTATTGACGCCAATCCGCAGCCGGTTGCGCCCGAGGCGGTGATAGAATACACCGTGCGCTATACGAATACCGGCTTTAGCGCCGCCCGCAGCGCCGAGCTTTTTGCACAGCTTTCGCAATCCGTCACCGAGCTGGCAATTTTGAGCAGCAGCGGCCCCATGACGGCGACGATTCGACCGCATGGGTTGAGCAGCACGGTTGAGCTGCTGCCCGTTGACGCTAGCGGATCCATTGTACTGAGCGGCGTGGTCGACACGGGATTGGCCGCGGGAACGCTGCTGCCTGCGTGGGTCAGCCTGCGCGCTGCGCTGCCCAATCCCGACAATGTCGAGGCGTTAAGCAACATCGAAACAGCCGTACGCAACGTTGCGCCTACCGCCGTCGATGATATTATTTTGGTGGGCGAGGACGAGTCTGTTTTGCCTCTGTTACTGACAAACGACACAGATCTAAATGGCGACACAATTACCATTACGTCCGTTTACACAAGCGCCATTTTCATCGACACGGGGGCCGGTCGGCCCGACACCGTTGGCCTTGTTTCGCTCACCGAAAATGGAAATGAAGTACGCTATCGGCCTGATTTGGCCTATCAATATTTGGCTGCGGGCGAAAGTGCAACCGACTTCTTTGGCTATCTGCTTTCGGACGGGAGCGATTTAACCGACAGCGCGATTGTGACAGTTACCATTACGGGCGCAAACGATCCGCCGCTTGCCAACGCAGATGCGTACACCACGACCGCAGTTGCCACGCTCGATGCCCCCAGCGAATTTGGGCTGCTGAGCAACGACACGGATCCCGACCTCTCGGACTCGCTCAGCGTCTTATACTTTGCGAGCGTAAGCCAACTGGGTGCAAGCGTTACCGCACAGCCCGATGGTCGATTTCTGTATGATCCGATTGCGGAGAATCCAACATTCCACGCATTAGGTGCAGGGCAGCCTGCGACCGACACCTTTACCTACACCATTGCCGACAAACTCGGCGCAACCAGCGCGGGTGTGGTCAATGTGACGGTGGTCGGCGTAAACGATCCGCCGCGGGCAAACGACGATCAATTTGAGATAGATGAAGATATGCTTTTGCAGGTCGGCGCGCCCGGGCTACTAGCAAACGACAGCGATGTGGATATAGGCGACACGCTCTCGATTGTCGTCTCCGAACCGATTAGTCCATCGGGCGCTATTCTTGCGATGCAGATAGATGGGGGCCTGCTCTTTGATCCAACTGCGGCCCCGCTTGTGCAGGCGCTCTCCGTTGGCGAATCCATAACGGAAACGCACGTCTATTCCACGCAGGATTCTTCTGGGGCGACCGATGAGGCTCGTGTCACATTCTTTGTAAATGGCGTGAATGATCCGCCAACGGCAGAGGATGATGCGGGTGTAATCTACCGCCAAAGTCAGCTCGTGATCGATGTGCTGGCGAACGACAGTGACGTGGATCGGAACGATACGCTTTCAGTTGTCGAGGTTAACAGGGCGGGGCTGCTGGGCGAGGTGAGCATAGAAGAAGGTGGGCTGCTTTACAACCCAACTGCTTCGGCACAATTACAGACGCTGGGCGCTGACGAGTTTATGGTGGATAGCTTCGGCTATATTCTGTCGGACGGAAATGCCGATCCGTCCACGGGCGAGCCAACACGCGTTGAGGCCACCGTCACGATTACCGTAACGGGCGGCAACAGCGCACCGCTTCCGCAAGACGATCTGCTAGAGATGGATGAGGACAATATTCTGATTATCGATGTGCTGGCAAACGATAGCGATCCAGACTTTAGCGACGCGATTCGCATTGAGTCGGTTGGCGCAGCAGCGAGTGGCAGCATCTCTTTTTCGAGCGGCGACACAGCACTGACCTATAGTCCCATTGCGGATTTCTACGGTATGGATAGTTTTGTTTACACCATTATCGATGCTGGCAATTTGACCGCCACAGCCATGGTCACAGTTTCGGTTCTACCCGTAAACGACGAGCCGGTCTTTGTGCAAAGCGCACCGGCACCCGACATCGATGCTGGCACGCCATTTTCCTACACGATGCGCGCAACCGACGTGGACAGAACGGATCCGCTTACGCTAACCGCGTCTCAACTGCCAACGTGGCTCCAGTTGATCGACAATGGCGACGGCAGCGCGACCATCAGCGGCACGCCCACCAATGCGGATGCGGGCGAGCAGACTGTTTTGCTAGAGGTGAGCGACGGAATGATTATCGTTTCCGCAACCATCTCGTTCACGGTGCTGGTTGTCGACAATCCGCCGACCGCTACGCCACTCCCGTCGGCAACGCCTGTGCCGGGATCAACGCCACAGCCGGGCGAAACGCCTGTACCGGATTCGACACCTGTGCCATCAGCCACATCACAGCCCGGCGAAACACCTGTACCAGGGTCGACGCCCGTTCCACAGGCGACACCACTGATCACGCCAGAGACATCTACACCACCGGATGGCACGAATCAAGAGAGGCGGCTCTATTTGCCACTTGTTGAGCGGTAACAAAAAAGGGGGATGCGCAAGTGCATCCCCTTTTTATTTTCATCTTTTTTCAAATAGGCATGATAATCGTGCCATCAACGATCCCCTCGTACGGGCATGATATATCGTGCCCATCACATTCGCCCCCAAAAATTCCGCGGCACATCAATCCCACGGGACGGGCACGATATATCGTGCCCCTACGATTTTCGCCGTTCCGCCATCATTGGCGCCCATCATCGATCCCCTCGTGCAGGCATGATAATCGTGCCCATCACATCCGCCCCCAAAAATTTCGCGGCACATCAATCCCACGGGACGGGCACGATATATCGTGCCCCTACTCCCGCTCTCCATGCCCTATGCGGCCTTGGCCGTAACACTCGCATTGACCTGCCGCAAAATCTGCACAATCTCATCGGCTTGCGCATCGCCAAACAGACCATCCAACCCCTCATCATCAATATCGATAAAAGGACGATCATAGAGTAGGCTTGGATTCATAATGCCGCGCTTGGTTAGATGATTAATAATATGATTCACAAAATTAATCTGATCTGCCGTACAACCTTTAGCATCCAAAAAGCGACCAAACAACTCCTTGGCCGCGCGTCGATCCAGCCCCACCGTGCTGCGGATCAGCGCGCTCAGCCCCGCTTCGGAGCCATATGCCTGCTCGAACTCCGCGCGCGAGCCCGTTTCGTCCGCCTCGAAAAAGAAACGCTCCAACTCAGCCAGATCGGTCGGCGTCAGCGGTCGCGCGCGGCGGATCTTCTGGATAACCAAATGATTGTCGTGGCTGCGCACAAAGTGCTCCACCTTCTTGCGATATTGGGCCACATTCACGCCGCCCGTAATGTACGACACCTGCGCCTCTTTGAGCGTGCCAAGCTCGTCCACAAAATCAGTCTCGATCATCTTCTGCGCGCGGCGCGGCAAAAATTGTGTGATCTCGCGCAGCCGCACGCGGGCGGTTTCGAGCCGCGGCGGCGTGGCGGCCTGCCAATAGAGATCGGTCTGCACCTCGGCCAGCAGATCCATGCACGCCTGCACTTTGGGAATGGTGTGCTGCGTCTGCAAGCGGCTGGCAATGTCGATCACGCGGGTGCGGTGGGTGGCGACAACTTTCTCGTTTTGCTCGTGCTGCGCCAGTTGAAGCTGCAACATCAGCAGATCAAAGCGTTTGGCCGCTTCGGGTTCGGTGGGCGTTTGGCTGGGCAAGCCCGAAACATGATTCTTGAGATCTGAGATGTCGCCCGCGCTCAACGTCTGCCAGCGGGCACGCGTTAAGAATGGATCCACGTATTTGCGCTGCGGGCGCACGAGGAAGTTCTCTAGCGGCATGGCGGCCACGTAGCCGTGAAGCCCGTCGGCGAGACCGGTGATGAGTGCGGTCTCTTCGGCATCGCCCGCCTGATATTTGGTCAGCGCGCCCAGCAGATCGAGGCGTGCGTCAAATAGCCGCTGACTGAGCGGTGGCTGGGCGGTGCTGCGAACGCCACGCGGATTATAATTAAAAAACTCAAAGTTCTGGCAAACATCAAAGACATTAAAGCTGGTTTTGTGCTCATCCACCCCAAAAAGGTCAAGACAGAGCCGCGTGCCGCGCCCCAACATTTGAAAGAACTTGGTCTTCGAACGCACCAGCTTGAAAAAGACCAAATTGACCACCTCGGGCACGTCGATGCCGGTGTCGAGCATGTCGACCGAAATGGCAATGTGCGGGTTGGCCTCTTGCTTGCTGAAATCGTCGATTAGCGACTGCGCATAGCCCACTTTGTAAGTAATAACGCTGGCAAATTCGCCCGCCAAATGGGGATAGTGCAGGTCGAACCGATCTTGGATAAATTGGGCGTGGGCCTGATTTTTGGCAAAGATAATTGTCTTGCCCAAGCGGTCGCCCCCCGCCACTTTTTGGCCATGCTCCATCAGCGTGGCCAGCACTTTGTCCACCGTGTCTTTGTTAAAGAGCCAGCGATTGATGGCCGCGGCGTCGACCCCATCGGGCACATCGCCCGATTCGTCCCACTCGATCAGATCCCAATCCATCTGCTCGTCGTCGCTCAGGTCATCGTAGCGAATGCCGCGCTCGATAAATTTGAGCGGCACGCTGATGGGGTTAGGCGGCACCAAAAAGCCATCGGCAATCGCCACATCCAAATCGTAGGCGTAGGTCGGCACGCCATCTTCCACATTAAAAAGATCGTAGGTATTGCGGTCCACCTCGTCCTGCGGCGTTGCGGTAAGGCCCAGCAAATAGCCATCAAAATAGTCGAAAATGGCCCTATATTTCTGGTAGACCGAACGATGCGCCTCGTCTATAATGATCAGATCAAAGTGGCCCACGCCAAAGCGTTTGCTGCCATCCGCCAGCCCATCCTTTTCGTCAATCTGCCCCATCATCGTCTGATAGGTAGAGGCGACGACGCGATTTTCGAAGACCTCTTTTTCTTCCAACAAGTTGACTGCGTTGGCGGTTGGCAGATGCTCTTTAAAGGAGTTGACCGCCTGTTTGACCAGCGCGGTGCGGTCGGCCAGAAAGAGCACGCGTTTCACCCAGTTCGCGCGCATAAGCAGATCGACCAGGGCGATGGTGGTGCGCGTTTTGCCCGCGCCCGTCGCCATCACAATCAGCGAGCGGCGGTACTTTTCGGTCAAGTTTTCGGCCACGCGGCGGATGGCCTGCTGCTGGTAGTAGCGGCCCGCAATTTCGGGGTTGCTGGGTAGGGTAGCCAGCTCTTTTTTGGTGCTGCGGCGCTGAACCAGTAGCTGCAACTCCTCTTTATTATAGAAACCCTGCACCTCTCGCGGCGGATAAGCGGGATGATCCCACAGTGCAATTTCGTAGCCGTTGGTGTAAAAAATGATCGGACGCTGCCCCGTCATGGCTTCGAGCGCGTCTGCATACAGCTTTGCCTGCTGTTTGCCAACCTCTTTGCCGCGCTTCGTCTGTTTGGCCTCCACCACGGCCAGCGGCAGACCGTCGTCGCCCCACAACACATAATCGACATAGCCAACACCCTTCTTGTTGGGCATGGGGCGTACTTCGTACTCGGACACATTCTCGCCGTTTGGATCCCACCCCGCCTCGCGCAGATAGACGTCGATCAGCCGCTCGCGCGTTTCGGCTTCGGAATAGTCGTGCGTGTCGGGGATCTGCTGATTGGCGACTTTTTGCTGCGTCACCTGCGCCTGCATCTGGACAATCTGCGCTTTGAGCGCCTCGTTCTCTTCCTGCTGCTGACGCAATGCGGTCCGTTCGGTCTCGGCTTTGGCCGCTAGCTCTTTGTACTGTTTGATGGTGTGGCGCGCCACTTGCCTGTCCGATGGCGGCACCAGTTTTGGATCAAATTTCTCGGGCACCGTGCTGGGGTCGCTGCCGTAGGTGCGCCCAAACCAGTAGGCAATGTGGAAAAGCTCGTTGGCAAATTGCAGCGCCTCTTCGGCCTTGATCGCGTGCTTGTCGTGGACTGCGCCGTTGCCCCGTTTGCGGATCAGGTGCATTTTGTCTTGCACGCTGCGCGGCACTTGAGCCGTAAAGCTTCTTTCACGCATCAGCGCGTTGAGGTTGTCGTCATAGGGGCGCGTCAACGCGGCATCGAAATCGTAGATCCAGTTGACCAGCGCTTCGAGCGCGCGGCGGCTGTAAAAGAGTGCGGCGCGCGGGTCGCCGCGCACGCTCCGTTCCGCCCGCCGAAAGTCTGGGTAGAGGTCAGAAAATTCGGTTTCGATAAAGGTAAAGTTGCTCATGAGGTTGTTCGCTTGATTATGGATAGGGGTTAGAGTTCACCGCGGAAAGCGCGTTGTTGTAGCGCGTGGAAGAGGTTGTCGGATTCGATAGTACTCTGCTGATGTTGATGTTGAAATTTGTTAATTTTAGTAACAACCTTCCCAAATTCTAATTGTTTATCTAATGGTGGAACCGGTATGACAAGGGTTTTAAGTCGCCCCATACTAATCCGTAAACGAGTCTGGCCCAATGAGAGCTTTTCAGCCTTCATTACAGTTCTTGGATTATTGAGCAACCAACACGCATAAACTGAACCCATGATACTTGCATTTACTCTGTACTGAACACAATCCGCTTTGTTCAAGCATCTTTCAAGGCTCCGGGGCACAATGCAGGCTCGCAAATTAGGATCTCCCAACGTTCCAATCACTACGTCCCCTGGCACACAATGATGTCGAGGCAAAGAGTTGAAATGCTCTTGTGATATAAATGCCAAATCATTATTATTCAGATAACCTACACCTATATTTTGCAGGCGAATGACTCTTATTCCGCGCTCTACATAATGCTCAGATTTTAAGTTTGAACCAAACGGGCCATCGGAGAACTTTTCCGCAGTCTCGAATAATTCGTACTCCTCCCAGCCCATAGGATTCGTCACAGGATCGCCAAACATCTCCAAGAAAACGGACTGGACGAGCGAATCGAGCTTGGCGAGCGCAGCGCGGCGTTTGGTCCGCAACATGTCGGCCTTGTCCAGAATCGCCGCGATCCGTTTTTGTTCCGCAAGTGGGGGGAGGGGGACCATGATTCGATTGAGATTTTTTTGGTTAAGCTTCGGTTGTGCAGAGCCGGTTATAAATGATGAAAGATCAAATATTTCAAAGAACCGAGTCAAGTACTTAATGGTTGTGCATGGTTTGGGTGTTATCACATGAGCATGATTGTTAACCCAAAATTTTCCAAGAGCTGGAAACGCAACTGGCGTTGACCGTGCTACCAGATTGGCTCCATCTTCGGCTATCAGCAAATAGTTTCCATCAAATATGAAATCATCAATGTAGTCGATTATTCCTGATGCACCATAATAAGGAATGGTGCCTTGGCGAGCTTTTCTATCTGTCGACTTAAGCGGAATTCTCATGCCATCATGATTTTCACTGATCTCTTTGAGAGGTACCAATGCCCAATCATGGGGTAGTTCATTTTTCGTAAAAGTTTTTCTCAAACCAACATCCCCCACAACACAGCCATCCCCACATCCAGCCGATCCAACATCCCCATATTCACCTCACCACCCATCCCAGCATCGATCCCCTCGTACGGGCATGATATATCGTGCCCATCATCGAACATCCCATCAACATCGCCGCATCCCCACATCCAGCCGATCCAACATATCCATATTCACCTCACCATCCATCCAATCATCGATCCTCTCGTACGGGCATGATATATTGTGCCCATCATTGATTGCCCTTAATCATCGCCATAACCCCACATCTGCCCATCAAATTCGCCAACGAAAATCCCGCGGCATATCCATCCCACGGGGCGGGAACGATATATCGTGCCCCTACGATCCCGCCGTTCCGCCATCATTCGCGCCAATCATCGATCCCCTCGTACGGGCATGATATATCGTGACCATCATTGAACATCCCATCAACATCGCCACGCCCCACATCTGCCAATCAAATTCGCCAATGCAAATCCCGAGGCACATCAATCCCACGGGGCGGGAACGATATATCGTGCCCCTACGATCCGATTCGCGCCGATACGGACATTATATTTATTTATGATTCAATCCATTCTTCTTATGATTTCTCAAATGCCTCTGATACTCAGCCATTTCACGCCATTCTTTGTTAAACTTATTAAACGGCATAGAGGGATGCAATTTGTCTTGCTGCCATCGTGCAGGGTTG
>ENA-ORXT01000096-ORXT01000096.1-marine-metagenome-genome-assembly--contig:-NODE-96-length-136687-cov-16.002965_pt1 | contig 136687 bp, 113 predicted proteins | sample MGYA00237868_ERZ511482 | MGnify/ENA metagenome assembly ERZ511482 | reverse complement strand
GCGACCAGTTCATCGACGGTCACCCCGTCAATCAGATCGAGCGGGTCGAGGGTGTTACCGATAGACTTGGACATTTTCTTGCCCGCTTCATCGAGCACAAGCGCATGGATATAGACATCATCAAACGGCACTTCGTCCATGAAATGCAAACCCTGCATCATCATCCGCGCCACCCAGAAGAAGATAATATCAAAGGCGGTGACGAGGACGGAGGTGGGGTAGAAACGCGCGAGTTCCTCCGTGTTGTCCGGCCAGCCGAGGGTGGAGAATGGCCAGAGACCAGCAGAGAACCATGTGTCGAGGACGTCTGGGTCGCGGTACAGGACTTGACATCCATCACGAAACGCTTCGCGTGCAGCACCAATCTGATTCAGAGACTCAACGACACCTAGGTCGGCACCCATACCACCCCGTCCGCCCTTGTAAGCCATGTATTTCTTTGCGGCATCGTCGAAATTTTCCGCACATATGATGATCGGATCTTCCATTGAGAAAATAATACCCGAGCCCGTCTCAACTATCCTCGGCCCATACCAAACAGGAATTTGATGTCCCCACCAGAGTTGCCGCGAGATACACCATGGCTGGATGTCGTTCATCCAATGGTCGTAGGTCTTTTTCCAGTTTTCGGGGATGAATTTGGTGGAGCCATCATCGACTTTGGCGATAGCTGGCTCGGCAAGCTTATCCGCAGCCACGAACCATTGATCCGTAAGCATAGGCTCAATCACCACGCCGGAGCGGTCGCCAAACGGCTGTTCAATTTTCAGGTCTTCGGTTTGGTCGAGCAATCCCAGTTCATCAAATTTCGCGACTGTCAGTTTGCGCGCTTTCACACTAAACAGACCGTGGAATTCAGCCGGAATAATATCTAAATCAAGGATATGTCCGCGCTCGTCCAAAATGGAAATCGGGTCATGCCCGGCGCGCTTGCCAACTTCGTAATCGTTGAAATCATGGGCGGGCGTGATTTTTACCGCGCCGGATCCTTTTTCCGGGTCGGCATAGTCATCGGCCACAATCGGCACGCGGCGGCCCACGATGGGCAGGTCTACAAATTTACCGACAAGCCCCGAATAGCGTTCATCATCAGGATGTACTGCAACACCCGTATCACCGAGCATAGTCTCTGGCCGCGACGTTGCGACAACAACATAATTCCGGGTCTCATGGCCCGTCACATTTCCCTCTTCATCCGTCAGCGGATGCTCATAGGTCTCGCCGTCCGCGAGCGGATAGCGCAGATGCCAGTAATGGCCATCAACCGTTTTCGTCTCGACTTCGAGATCAGAAATCGCGGTCTGAAAATGCGGGTCCCAGTTTACCAGGCGTTTGTCGCGGTAAATCAATTTCGCTTCATGCATTTCGACGAAAGCCTTGGTGACCGCTTCGGCCATTTTATCATTGTCGTCATCAGGATTACCCAGCGTGAACTTCTCCCGCGACCAATCACAAGATGAGCCGAGCCGTCTGAGCTGTTGATTAATATTTCCGCCGCTTTCGGCTTTCCACGCCCAGACATGCTCAAGGAACTCGTCCCGCGACATAGCTTTGCGAGCTTTACCTTCGGCCGCGAGTCTGCGCTCGACCACCATTTGCGTGGCGATGCCCGCATGGTCTGTGCCGGGCTGCCAGAGCACGGCTTTGCCCCTCATCCGGTTATAACGTACAAGAATATCTTGGATGGTATTGTTGACCGCATGCCCCATATGCAGATTGCCCGTCACATTGGGCGGCGGTATTACGATGGAGAAATTATCATCTTTGGTGTCGCCGGGCTTAGCGGCACGGGGCTTAAACGCGCCGCTGTCTTCCCACATCTTATACAGGCGGGCTTCGGCCTCGACCGGATTAAAACTCTTGTCCAACATGGCGCATCCTAAAAACGAAAAAACCCCGCCCCCTTAACAGTAGGGCGGGGCTGATTTATGAAGTCATACCCGTTCAGGTATGGGAATTCTAGCATCTATTTAGTGTTAGAAATCCGTTTGATTTCCTTGGCAACAGAGCGTTCGACAATGCCTTTGAGGTTCTTGTCGAGCCAGTCTTTCAACATCGGTTGCAGCGCTTCTTTCACGAGGTCGCCAATGCCGGGACCTGTTGTGATCACTTCGTCTTTGCGCTCGACAACTGACGCCAAGCTTGCAAATGCACTTTGCGTGGCTTGTTCGACTTCGCCTTGAATAATATTGTCTTCTGCTGCGTCTGACATGTCTGGGATCTCCTCGTTATATTCTTCTATAGTGTATTTAGTCTCTATTGGGGCTGTGTCGTTTTCGAATGTGTTAGCCACAACAGATTCAAGCTCGGCTTCGACCGCAGCCGCGTTTGTTTCTTCACGCGCAACCATTGTTAAAGCTGCAGCTCCTCCGCCAAGAACAGCGGCGCCCGTCCCGAGTTTGAAAGCCTTCGCGTCCGCATCAGCTTCTTGAGCAATCTGCAAGAGCGCGTTGAAATCATCATCTACAGCATCTGCAACAACCGTATCCGCGACCATATCAAGCGGAAAACTATCTTCCACTTCAATATCCGCAATCTCGTTCAAGATTTGATCAAGTTCAGCATCTGTCGCCCCGTCTGAGGGTTCATCTTCTGTGAGATCTGCCATAAGCGATTTTACAAGTTCAATGTCTGTATTGTCCGCCACGGCTGCCGGTGTCTCTGTAATATCCAGATTTTCTAGCGCGGCGGCGTCTTCCATGACGCTGGCAACTTCGGCTTCCGATCGGGCTGTCACCTCAGCAATTAACTCATCAATGTCTATCAGGTCATCATCTCCCTCAGGTATCGCTGCGGAAATTATATCTTCGTTCAGAGCGACATCAGGAATTGTGAGGTCGTCTTCAAAGTCAAAATCTGAATCGAAATTCTCAAACACCAAATCCGTATCCATTTTCACGGCTTTTGGCGCGCTCGGTACAGCCAGAGCCGCTGCGGGCGCGGCAACGGCCTGCACTAAAGCTGTGGGCTGCAGGGGCGCAGGGGTCTCGGAGCTGTTCTCAGCGTCATTAGCTAGACGCTCGCTTTTATCCTGTGCGTTTACCGCCGGCACGTCATCATCAGCGATCATGCGCCGGATAGAGGCTAGAATATCCTCCATGCTCGGCTCGTGGGCATTCCCCAGTGTTCCAGTGGTGTCGGCCATAAATTATTCCCTCGTGCGCGCCCTATTCCCCAAAATCATCGAAGGCCCGCGAGTCTATTTCTACTATAGCTAAGCGAGTCACATAGACTTGTCTAGGTCGCTGCCCAGAGATTCCTTAATCAAGTGTAAATTTTTACGGGTGAGCGGGAAACTCTGCTTTATTCAGAGCCAAACTTGTCTTGTATTTTGTCAGGTATTATGGCGTCTACAATATCCGAAAATGTGTCTTTTTTAATATCGGCAAGGTTTTTTGCTGGGTCATAATAATCCACAGCTAATTGCAAACTGACCGCATCAAATGCCCCCAAAGCGGCGAGCAATTGAAAACTGGCTGCGTTGACCAAGCGCTCTGCGTCAACCACCGCCAGCTTCGCTGTCAGTAATTCCTGCTCCGCATCCAGTACATCTAGCGATGTCCGCGTCCCCACACTTTGCTCAAGCTCCACGCCTTCAAAGGCGATTTGCGCGGCATCGACTTGTTTTACGCTGGCCGTTCTGGACAGCCGGGCCGCCGTCAACTGCGCCCAAAGCCGGGCAATCGCTTCGTCGACGGCGCGTTCCGCGTCGCGGGCTTCAAACCCCAGGCGGACCTTGGCGTGTTTGGCAGCGCGGACTTTTGATTTGTTCGCCCCGCCGGAAAATAGAGGAATACGGATCTGCGCCGCGATTTGCTGACTATCATTATTCAGCAGCGTCGAGGACTGTCCGGCTGATTTTTGCAAAGTCCCGTTCAGCGACACAACTGGCCGTGAAGCTGCGCGGGCAACAGCAATAGCGTGCTTAGCTGCGTCTTCATTAAAATAGGCGGCGACAAGTTGCGGATTATTTTCACGTCCCAAGGCCTGCGCCGCGGCCAATGTCGGCGGCAAGGCAAACCCTGGTATATCCTTGAGATCCACGGGAGAGTGCCCCACAACCCGTTCATAAGCGGCGCGGCTTATAGCGAGCTGCGCGTCAGCCTGCGCCAACCCAATCTCGGCTCCGGCCAGGCGGCTTTGCGCTTGTGCCGTATCAGTACGGGTTCCAACGCCAACGTCAAAGCGGTCTGCCGCTGCAATTTCCTGATTAGTCAGAACCCGAACATTATTCCGGCGTATACGTGCGGTTTCTTCGGCTTGCAAAACGTCAATATAGGCATTCGCAACCTGCAAAAACACAGTTTGCTCTGCATTCCTAAGCCCTTCACGCGCCGCAAGTATTCCCGCATGGGCTTGCCGCTTCAGGGCAGTAACCCGCCCGCCCTGATAGAGCGGCTGTATGATTTCCAGCTGCGCTGCGCGGGGCTCCAAGTCGTCGTAAGATTTAGTTTGGCCAATAAAATTGAACGTCGAAATGGACCGGGACACTCCTGCAGACCCTGTAATGTTGGCGGACAATCGACCGGCCGCCCGGGCTTGGATATAATTCTCGTCAATCTCGCGCACCCTTACGCGCTCTGCCATAAGCCGCGGATTGCTTTGATAAGCAGATATCAACGCCTCTTGAAAAGTTTCAGCCTGCGCCGAGGCTGTTGAAAAAAACAGTCCGCCTGCAAAAAGAGCGGCTAAGAATTTATGTAAGACCTTGTTGAGCCCTATTTTATGGCACTGTGACATGAAATGGTCTTGCCTGCGTCCCTAAAAGACGAAAGCCGCTTCCTGCTCAAATCCTGGCAAGACAGGCACACTTGCGTCAAACACAATGCGTTCACCAATTGCGTCGCCTGCGCGCGAAAACACAGTCGCCCGCCCAACAGGGCCGTTCATTATCACCGTCACGAGGCGGCCATTATTAGCAAGTTGGTCGAGCCAGGTTTTGGGCGGCTGCGTGACAGCGCCGTTGACAAATATGACGTTAAAAGGTCCATGCTCAGACGCGCCGCTCTTGAGATCGCCCTCAACGACAGCCGCATTTGTTATGTCAGCTTCGACGAGAAGATTTGTCGCTCTCTCAACCCGGGCAGCATTATTGTCTAAACCGACAACGGTCTCGGCAAGCTGCGCCAGTATCGCTGTGGAGTAACCGCGGCCACAGGCAACATCTAAAATAATATCGGTCGATTTAATATCAGCCGCCTGTACCATTTTCGCAAAATCTCGTGGACGCAGCAGGATACCGCCCTCCCCCAGATCAATGTGCGCGTCGCCATATGCCAGCGCCATATGCGCTTTCGGGACAAATTTTTCACGGGGCGTTTGGCGAAACGCGCGCACAACATTGATGTCAGTCACATCACTGGTACGGATTTGACTCTCGACCATAGCGTGGCGGGCAGCTTTAAAATCGAACATAGTTCATCTCTGTCTCGGATTCGGTTGGCTTCCTATACCCCGTTTGCCCTGTTCGGCGCAACGGGCCAATTCGCATATGCCGCATGCAGAAACTTTATAACCCTCTACGCAAAAACAGCGTTGCTCTTGTGGCGCGTGTGTCATATACCGCGCGTCTAAGCATTTGCGTTCACACCAAACGAACAGACGCAAATACTCTGGATGGCACCATGGCGGAGTGGTGACGCACCGGATTGCAAATCCGTGTACCCCGGTTCGATTCCGGGTGGTGCCTCCAATATTTTCCCCTAAGTCATTGATATATAATAATTTAAATATAATATAAAAAAAATTAGTCCCACTTTATTGTGGTTTCAACCCGCAAATTTCTCCCCTGCCTGAGAATGCTGAATCTCGAAATACAGTAGAGTGACAGCACGAATTCCCGGATTATCTATCAAATTTTCTTACAGACCTCCAATTATTCGGATGCTGATTCATTAAACGATTCCAACAGATATGCATTGGCACCCTGACAGCGTCGCTTTCGTGTTAATCTATTGATTTAGATATGCCTAATGGAGCAAATTGTCGTATTGCTTAATCTTGGTCAGCAATTTTCAATAATTGCTTGCCAAAATTCTTGCCTGTGAACAAACGCATGAGAGTCTTGGGCGCGTTTTCAAAACCTTCTTGAATATCTTCGCGGAAGACAAGATCACCATTGTCAATCCATTTGCGAATACGTTTTTGTGCGGCAGGGAACTGCGGAATATAGTCCAGCACAATAAACCCTTCTATTGTTGCGCGTTTAAAGACGACATTGAAATAATTTTGTGGGCCTGGCGGCATTTCCTCCGCTTCATAACGCGCAATCCCGCCGCAAATTACAACGCGAGCTTTCATCGCAATTTCGCCCAAAACGTCATCTAAGATCTGACCGCCAACATTATCAAAAAAGACGTCGACGCTGTCTTTACAAAGTTCTTGCAAACGCTCTTTGACGTTCTCATTTTTGTAATCAATGGCTTCGTCATATCCAACTTCTTCAGTTAGCCATGCGCATTTTTCTGGCCCGCCCGCAATACCAATTGTTCGGCATCCCGCAAATTTGGCGAGTTGTCCAACGACGCAGCCCGTTGCGCCCGCTGCGCCCGAAACAACAACCGTATCGCCAGCCACGGGTTTACCGAGATCGAAAAGACCAAAATAAGCGGTCATTCCCGTGCCGCCTAGAATACTCAAATTACCAGTAATCAGATGGTCATTTTCAATTTTCGTAAGCTCACTAGCGGCGACAGTTGGGTATGTTTGCCACCCAATTAAACCTGATACGGTGTCGCCTTTCTTGAAATCTGGGCTTTTAGATTCGACGACTTGCGCAATTCCAGACGCGCGCATGACATCTCCCACATGCAGCGGGGCCATATACCCACCTGTATTTTCCATCCACCCTTTCTGCGCAGGGTCATTAGAAAAATAGAGTGTTTTGAGAAGGACTTCTTCTTTACCTGGCTTGGCTATCTCAACCGTCTTACGCTCGAAGTCTGTTTCCTTAAGAGGCCTCCCAATAGGTTGAGCCGCAATAATCCATTGTTCATTCTTAGTCATAATTAATCTCCAAAATCTATAATGGTCCAGAGGCTGCGAGCCAGCCGCCATCAACAAGTAACTCTGTGCCCGTCACAAAGCTCGCCCCGTCAGAAGCGAGGTAAATTACAGCATCGGCTATCTCATCTGCCGACCCCATACGTCCAATGGGCTGAACGGTATTTAAAAACGCCCGCATGCCCTCAGGATCGCCAGACGCATCAAAAGAGGCTTGGTTCATCGGCGTGTCAATTGCGCCAGGGTGGACAGAATTGCACCGAATATTTTTATATTCACGCGCGCAATGCACTGCGGCGGCTTTGGTCAATAACCGCACAGCCCCTTTAGTCGCTGAATAACCCGCCCCCGCAGCCAAGCCAATAAAGCCAGTGATAGAAGATATATTGACTATAGACCCTTTTGGTCCACCTGGGTTGACTTTCATCATCTTTACAGCTTCCCGGCATCCGAGCATGGTTCCCGTCATATTGACAGCAATCATCTTATTCCAGGAATCCATATCCGTATCTTCAATGGTTCCGCCAAGCACGATGCCTGCGTTATTGACGAGCACATCGAGGCATCCATGATCTGCGTCAATGCGGTTCATGACTTTCGCCCATTCATTTTCTAAAGACACGTCATGATGGATAAAGGTTCCGCCTATCTCCTTGGCAATGCCCTGCCCTAATGCGTCTTGGATATCAGTAATATAGACGACCGCGCCTTCTTTTTCTGCCATCCGCGCCGTAGCCGCCCCAATGCCCGAGGCGCCGCCTGTAATCAGGACAATTTTATTTTCTAGCCGCATAGTTTATCCTAATGTCCGGATGGGATCTATTCCGTCCCAATTAACCGAGGCAGCCTTGAAGACGGCGAATACGTCTGGCGAACTGGGATTGATTTCTAAAATTTCAACGATTGTTCCGTCGCCGCCTCCAGTCTCCACATAGATGACCTGAGTGCCGCCGGGTACAGTCGCTTCTTGTAAAACCTTTGCCCCAACTTGGCCGCAAATTTTACGGGCGCGGGCCATGTCTTCAGTCAAGATACATAGGTGGTGCAACCCCTCTTTTCCCACGTCTCGCCATTCATTAAATATCGAACGATGCTCATCCAGGGGCTTTATCAACTCGATTTGCATATCGCCCCAATAACCAAGCGCGAGTGAGAAATCTGCGTCGGTTGGTTGCCCGCGGTATTGCGCATCAATCAAAGATGCACTTGGAATAACGAAAAACGGCCCTGCGCCTATGACCTCCGTCCAAAACGTCAGCGCCGCATCAAAGTCACGCGGAACGTAGGCCATTTGCATAACAGGGCCAATTTTAGAGAGTAATGCTGACATTAATTATATATATCTAGCGGCATGCCAATAACGTCCGCAAAGGTCTTATGGTGCGCCTGTAGGGCGGGTTCATTGGCACCGTATATAACTTTGAAGCCGGCGGGGGACTCCAATAATCTTGCGAAAGCGCCTGCCGCAACCCAATAGTCCTCATTGGCAACAGCAGCGAGCGTCGCATCATAACCAAGTGTTTCCACGTCAGCGCGATGAGCCTCTGATGATACGCCAAATGGCGCATAGACATCAAAGCGTGTTCTGAGTTTACCTACTTCATCCCCTGGGAACAGTCTGAAGAGCTGCAGAAACGAAACACCCGGAGAAAGAGAGCCAAAGAAAATAACTGTATTTGGAAATAGATAATGTACGGACCCAAAATCCATCTCTGGCCATTCATGCTCAGGCTTATTCATAAACTCCTTATAGACATGAGGCGGAAAGTTGATGCGGTGATGACGTCCAAATGGCTCATAGAAAGAAATATTACTCATCGAAAAAAGGGCAACAGTGTTTTTATGCAGCGACGCAAAATGGTAGCCCTCACCATAAGTGTCTAGAGCATACTTCCAATTTGTATTGGCATCAATAATGCCAGACTTAACGGGCTCCGCCTTGTGCATTTCCAGCTGTAGTAATTCAGGTGCAAACTCTCCCATGAAAGCTTCTATATCGATAGTGTCATCACCAGCTTTTGCGATGACAAATACCATGCCGCCCCATTCTTGGCAGGGCACTTTCACTAACCCCCGAGATTGGCGGTCTACATCAACAAAGGCCTCTGAACCGGGAACGCCGACAAGTTTTCCGTCAAGGTCAAAGGTCCAAGCGTGAAATGGGCATGTAATAGAGTTGGACTTTTGGCAGCCTTCTTTCAGCTTAGCGCCGCGATGCGTGCACATATTTAGAAAGGCCTGCGCCCGCCCCTGTTTGTTTCGCGTAATAAGAATTGACGGCCCCGCATCCTCAAAGACGAGAGAACTTCCGATCTCAGGAATATCTGCCGATATACAGGCAACGATAGGCTGGTTCTGAAAAATGAGCTCAGTCTCGCGTTTAAACCGAACGGGATCAGTATAAACGCGCGCATCATTCTCCATATGGCTGTCTGCCATATCCGTTGAGCCTTGGAGCATACGTTTAATCAGATTACGCTGTAAGTGACGTTGGGTTTTCGCACGGCGCGCAGCCCAATCCATATCTTTAGTTATCTTTTGCGTTTGTTTCGCCACACTAACCTCAATCGAAAAAGGCGGGCTTACACCCGCCTTTAATTGATAATTCATCCTCGTATTAAAACTTGCCGCCAATAGTCACGCCGTATTCACGCGGCGCACGCGCCACACCGAATGTAAACAGGCCCGCCACGGGGATGCCCGCTACAGCACCTTGCTCATTGAGCAAGTTTCGGCCAAATCCGCGAATATAAATCTCGCGACCATTTGCGATTTCATGTGTGTAGCCGATAGACGCCGAAACATTCGTCACCTCATCAATGAGTCCCCGCGGGTCAGAAACCGTGCTGATTGGGCTATACGGTGAGCCCAATGTCGACTGATATTCAGATGTCGACGCCAAAGTCAGACTTGTATTCAAATCACCGTTTTCGGTAATGGGATAATCAAAAGCGCCGCTGAGTGAGAAGGTCACGTCAGGCGAGCGGCGCAACGGTAGGTCAGATACGTCCACAAAAGGGCTAGTCGGAGACAAGCGTGCTAGATAATCCTTATAACGCGCATTCAACAGACCCAGTGAACCCGTTAGTGTGAAATACTCACTAAGCTCTGCGCGCATGTCCACCTCAAGCCCGTCAATTGTCGCTTTAGCGATATTACGGCTCACAGTTTGCTGACCTGAAGGAATGGACTCAATAAAGGCCTCTTGTTTGTCTGTATAATTCGACCGAAAAGCCGCAAAATTGAGCGTGACGCGGTCATCCGCGAAAGACGTCTTCAAGCCGAGTTCGAAAGCATCTACATCTTCCGGCTCAAAGGACGCGGCAACAGCCGCCGGCGTATCGCCGCGCACATTAAAGCCGCCAGACCGGAAACCGCGCGAATAACTGCCATAAAGCAAGACATCGTCATTGAGTTGATAATCCAGATTTACGCGCGGCGTGAAAGCATTCCAGCTATCTTTATTCGTCCCGACATTTACACGCTCAAAGTCTTTTTTGTCTTTGGAATATCGCGCACCAAAGCCAAGGTTCAGCTTGTCTGTGAGTGCAAAATCAAAATCCCCAAATACTGCATAGCTGGTCAAATCTTGCTTCGTTCCAGCCGGTACTAGCAGTTCAATACCCGGAGGCGGAAAGCCGAGTGCCACACTCGTAAAGAGCGGCCCGAAGACCGTGCCGCCACCCAAGTCAACTGAGTTCTCGAGGTAGAAGCCACCGATAACACCGCTAAGCCTGTCTGTGAAATTGCCCGCAACACGAATTTCTTGTGTGAACTGGTCATAGGTTTCTGGACGTAAGGCGGCGAAGAAGTTCACACTAGTCGCATCAAAGTCTTGCGAAGAGTCCTGATCTGACTGGCTATACGCCGTGATCGAAGTGAGTTTAAACGCACCCATATCGTAGTTAACCGTACCGCTAAACGACTGTGCTTCATAATCATAGAAGTTCGAGCCATCGGAGAAAACGTCGTAAACCGAATCGCCAGAATTGGGCCGGTCACACTGATCCGTTCCGCCTGCGCCGCCGATCACAGAGGGCAAAAGACAAATCAAGTCATTACTGCTGGACAGCGATATCGCATTATTGTCACCAGACAGCTCAACCTGCTCGGCCGTGAGCGAGATTTCGAGCGCATCCGTTGGCGCGAACAACATCGTGGCCCCGAAATTGCGGCTATTACGCGCGCCGGCATTACGGCCCGTGGTGACGTTGTTCAAAAATCCATCGGTCTGAGCGTCATATCCGAAAAGTTTCAGGGCAACATTTTCACCCAAACCAAAGTTCAGGACACCGTTAAACTCCTGACGCCCAAAGCTTCCAATCGTCGCTTCGGCCTTGAGGCCAAATTCGCCCGTTGGACGCGAGCGCCTTATATTTATCACACCCGCAATCGTATTTCGGCCAAACAGCGTGCCCTGTGGACCGCGCAGCACTTCGACCTGTTCGAAATCAAATGTATTGCTCAGCAAACCCGTATTTGTAGCACTAAAAACACCGTCAACAACAACGCCTACTGTAGGCTCTTGTGATTTTTCAACATCTTCAAAGCTGATACCCCGAATAGAGATACCTGCAGCACCTGCGCCGGATCCGTTGTCGTCAATAATAAGATTGGGAGACAGGATTTCGAGATCTTCAATCGTGACAGACCCGATGGCATCGAGCTGCCCGGGTGTGACAACTGTGATCGCAGCCGGAACGTCTTGGAGGCTTTCCGCCTCGCCGCGCAGACGTCCTGTCACGACGATTTCATCAGGACTATTTACATTCACCGTTTGCGCCTGTGCTGAACCACTGAAGGCCAGTGGCGTCAAACTTAAAGCAATTACAACCGCAAGAGCTTCAGACGATACAAAATTATGTAGATGGAATTTGGACGTATTTTTCATATGATCTCTCCCCGAGATAGTTTTTGTTTTATTTTTATTGAAAGAATATTTGTGCATAATAAGAAAAAAGTCAATGATGACTTTTCAAGGCAGAGCCGACTGTTTATTAAAAAATGACGTTTTTTTTAAAACTGTTGCATTGTAACCACAGCCCGACACTCTGAAATTTGAGCATTACGGATCTAAAATATGGCAAAGCTAAGCGGAAAAATTGCAATCATCTCTGGCGGAGCAAGTGGCATTGGCGCGGCCTGCGCCGAAAACTTCGTCGCTCATGGAGCTAAGGTTGTTATTGGAGATATCAACCAAAGCAAAGGTCGTGAGCTTGCAAATTTACTTGGAGATTCTGCTATATTCGCAAAGCTAGACGTCAGACAAAATAATGACTGGCAAGCAACCATCGAAGCCACTCAGAGCCAGTTTGGACATCTTAATATTCTCGTTAACTCCGCAGGCGTAAGTATACCGGGCACCATAGAGGACATTACACTGGATGACTTTCGCCATACTATTGGGATAAATTTGGAAGGCACATTTCTGGGATGCAAAGCTGCGATTTCCGCCATGAAGGTTCAAAAGATTGGCAGTATCATAAATGTGGCCTCCACCATGTCGCACCGGGGTGCTGCGATGCTGAATGCTTACTGCGCGTCCAAAGGCGGCGTCAGGCAATTAACGCGTTCTGTTGCCCTCCACTGCGCTGAACAGGGCTACGGGATTCGTGTCAATTCAATCAGTCCCGGCGCCATTCACACGGAAATGGTCGATCAATATGTTGAAATGGGAAAAGCAGCGGGCGCAACTAAAGAGGATGTTCTGGGTAGCTTTATCGCAACAGCGCCATTAGGGCGCCTCGGGCGGCCAGATGAGGCTGCGAAGGCTATAGCATTTTTGGCATCAGATGAATCCTCATACTCCACGGGGATAGACATCCCCGTTGATGGCGGTTTTCTTACGTAAATTTATTGAAAAAATAGAAAGACAGACCCAATGGCTGACGATAAAACACTCACCTGCCCTCTACATGAAGTCGATACATTCGACCCAGAGTTTTTGCAAAACCCCTACCCGTTTTATAAACGCATGCGCCAGGAAGCTCCTATTTACCGTGATCCAAAAACAGGAATTGTCGCCATTTCCAAAGACGCTCATATCCGCGAAGTAAACCGTCACCCCAAGGTTTTCACAAATGATTTCAACAGCATGCTAGAAGCAGGTTCAACAACTGGCATTACTGATGAAGAGCGAGCCATACAAGATCAAGGCTGGGAACGCGTCGATACCATGCTAACCGCTGATCCGCCCGTTCACACGCGCTACCGAAAACTTGGCATGAAGGCGTTTACCTATAAGCGTGTTCTTGGCATGGACGCGGGTTTGAAAGAGCGCGCCAACGCTCTGATTGACGAATTTATTTCGGATAAGAAATGCGAATTTCGAGCCTCTTTTGCAAATCTTCTCCCGATGTATGTCATTATGGATATGCTAGGTGCGCCGCGGGAGGACTTTGATAAATTTAAGCGGTGGTCAGAAGCCTTTGTGGTGCAACTTGACGGCGTTTCAGATGATGCAACCCGCATTAAAGCCGCCGAACAAGTTTTAGAGTTCCAGAAATATTTTGCAAAGAAGTCGGATGAAAAACGTAACAACCCAACCGAAGATGTAATTTCCGATCTGGTTCAAGCAGATTTATCTGAAGAGGGTGATCCTCGAAAACTAGACACAGCTGAACTCCTCTCATTTTTTGCGCAAATAATGGTGGCCGGGAACGAATCGACAGCCAACCAACTTACGGATGCGCTCTATCAACTCATAACGCATCCTAAGCAGATGCAAGATTTGATTGATGATCCATCATTGATTGAAAACTTTGTTGAGGAGTCTCTTAGAATGCTTTCGCCCACGAATAATATGTGGCGTGTGCCAAAATCTGACTACATCTTAGACGGATTTGAAATTAAGGCAGGAGAACCCGTATTGCTACGCTATGGTTCTGCAAATCGAGATGCTGACAAATATGAAGACGGCGAGAATTTCGACATTCACCGCTCAAACGCGAAAGAACATTTAGCTTTTGGTTATGGCATTCACACCTGTATTGGTGCGCAGCTCGCCCGCCGAGAGCTTAAAATAGCGTTTGAAATTCTATTAAGCCGCCTCAAAAATATTCGCCTGTCTCTGCAACAATCAGAATTAAACTATTCGCCAAACATTCTATTGCGCGGGCCAACTGAGCTTCATATTGAGTTTGACTAATCTGAAGCGTCTGGCGCCTCTGCCGCCCAAGTAATTCCACGCCGCAATAACTCATAAAATACAGGCAGGTCCCAAGCGCCGCGTTCTATATCTGGATAGTAATCCATAACGGGCTGCATATCATAATGGCCGCGGCAATGCCCCAAGGTGAGGTATAGCACTTGGCCTTCGCCTATAGTGTGGATGTAGAACACTGGATGACGTCCTTTTGGCCAGCTATCATCAACGAAGCCTTCGGCTTTCCCCTCAAACCCGCAATCCATCAAAACATCTAAATCTGCGTATGTTTCAAGCAAGTAGAGTTCGTCATTAGTTTCAAAATTCTCTATACCCTTGGTCAAGGGGTGACCAGGTTGAACATTATTAACTTCATATGGTGCAATCGGTGGATGCGCGATAAACATGCTCCCGAGTGTTTCCATGAAATGCGGAGCTAGGCGCGGCGCATCCACCCGCCCATCCTCCAAGAAACGCAAAATTGAGCTTGTCCCGTGAAGCGCATACCATTTCCCGCCCTGCTCTATGAAGTCTCGTAAAACCTTTTGTTGGGGCGCGGTAGGGATGACATCGCATGTATAGCTTATCAGGAAATCTGCAGATTTTATTGCCTCATCGTGGCTATAGTCTTCAAATACACGCGTGCGAATGCGGTCGTTCTCACCAAGAACTTTTAGAAGTTCCAAACGTGCAAAGTCAATATCGTGAAATTTGCCGCTGGCAATTAGAACACAATTTATGGGCGCTGGTTGGTCTGACACGCCCTCACCTTAATACTGAACGCGTTTCGTAACACCGCCGTCTACAAGTATGTTCGCGCCCGTCATAAATGGACAGGCTGGTGAAGCTACAAAGACAATCGCCTTTGCGACCTCTTCTGCTGTCCCCATACGTCCGAGCGCTACAGAGGCCTTAACTTGTTCAAAAAGCTCTGGCATAGCATCCTTAATTTGCTCCCATACACCACCTTCAAATGTTACAGGGCCTGGAGATACGCAGTTCATACGTATGCCTTTTGGAGCAACCGCATGAGACATGTGGGATGTAAAATTGATGGTCGCAGCTTTCAAAGCGCTGAAAGGCTGAGGGCCTAGGAATTCTTCTGTTGCAGCAGAAGATGCGATGCTGACAACAGAGCCGCATTCGGATTTTTCAAGGAACGGCATTACGGCTTCAATACCGCGATGAAGGCTCATGATATCAAGTTCAAAACAGGCACGCCAAGTTTCCTCGCTAGGCGGTCCGCCCCTCGCAGACGCGAATGGAATAAAGATATCACATCCACCAAGCTCTTTGGCGGCACTGGCTATCCAATTACGATAGTCAGAATCATTCGTCATATCAACGGATTGACCAATAGCTTTAACATTATGAGCACTAAGCTCTTTCAGTGTTGCCGCTAAGGCCTCCTCGCCGCGCGCGCAAACCGCGACGTCGCATCCTTCCTCCGCAAGAATCAAGGCCGTTGCCTTACCCATACCTGCGGTGGCCCCTGCCAAAATTGCTTTTTTGCCTTTTAAACCCAAATCCATGATTTCATCCTGTTCAATTTTCTAAATAGACTATGCCCCAAGAAAAACAGACAGTCGAGACTGTTTTTTGGAAACTTCCTCGACTTTATTTATGCTTGCTTTAGTTTTAAGAGCAAATATGAGTGATATATGCAAGGCAACGAGAATATCATATTTGAACCCCCAGACGAATTGATTGAGCGTCTCAGGAATGAGGCTATTAAAAAAGTTGCGCCAAATATGCTGCCCAATGACGATGCTAATTGGCAGCAACGCAAAAGCGCCCAAACACGCACGCTTCTTCTGAATGCGACGATGGAATGCCTTGCAGAATATGGTTATTCAGACACAACCACTCAACTTGTGACAAAGACTGCGAAGGTATCACGCGGCGCGATGCTGCATCACTTCTCGACTAAACAACACCTGATAGAGCATGTAATTGAGTATACATTTTATCGGCGTATCATGGCATTTTATAATGACATTCTACCACTCTCACAACAAGAAAACATTAATGAATTCACAGGGATTGAGCTATATTGGCAGGGCATTAATCGTACGGAATATGCAGCCTATCAAGAGTTGGCGATGGCTTCACGAACCGACGTTGAGTTGCGGAAAATTTTTGAGCCCCAAGACGTAACCTATCAAAAAATCTGGGAAGACCAATTACCCTTTCTCTATCCAGGATGGGTCGGAAAATTAGATGAATTTCAATTGGCGCGGGACTTAATCGAAAGTTCCATGCTTGGTTTGCTGACCAATTTCCATTTAATCCAACCGCGCTCTCGGCGCACCCGTTTCAGGAAACTCGTGGCTATAATCGTTGGCCAACTAATGCGTGGTGAGTTAACTTCGCCAGAGGTCACCAAGGCTGAAATTGCTAAGACGGATTAGTATTTATCGAAATACTTTTGCATCGTTTGATGAAAGTGCCGAATTCGTATTTCCTGATAATTTCCAAGCTCTAAGCGGTCATTTGCCGTAGACTTCATCCCGTCTTGGACAAAGGGAAGATTATCCATGTCTTGCTGAAATACATTTGTGAATTGTGCTCCCAGTAGATGATCGGCTTTCGAGAATGGCTCATCCTCTTCAATTAAGAACATCTCTGGAGTTGGCGGCGAAGTTTCACCAGGCTTGTTTCTAAGCAGAATACGGACTTCCATTAAGGCTGTGTCTTGATCTGGCCATGGACGAAAACGATAGATGATATTCCCAATATGCCCGCCCCAAGGCGCAAAATTTGGGAAAACATTGTAAACAAGCGCATCCATAAATTCGCCATCAGCTAAATGAGAATAATCCCGCCCTGCAATTTTTGCATATTTTTTGCGGCTCTCTTCTGCGAGCGCCTGACGCGCAGTCATCCCGTCTTTTGCTTGAACGGGTTTCGCACCGGGCGGCGAATTTGTGCGAAGATATTCATCAGCGACGTATTGTTCGTCGAGGCCCTTACCCTGCAAATGCGGGGACATAACGCCAAATGGCGTTAAGGCCCGATTTACGTGATCTCCATAGATATCATAACGCGTGTTAGCATCCCCTGTATAGGGCACAATTTGCGGATGCGTCGTGGCCGAGTGCCAAGCCTCCATGAAAGCTTCTGAGCAAACCTTCCAATTCGCTTTGATAATTTTCCCGACCCATATGGCTGTGTAGCTATCAGCGTGATGCCAATGTTTAAAATGTTCTGGCAACGGGGCCGCCCAACTCTCAAAGTCTTCAGCATTTTCATCCTCATTTATAAGGATATAACCCTCCCATAGAGTGACTCGCGCTTCTGGCAGAGACATGTCTTTTGACAACACATGCGGGAAATCCCAATCACATGGCGTCTTCATAAATCCGCCATTTTTATTCCAAGTGAATCCGTGAAACGGGCACACAAATGTTTTTGTTGTTCCTGGTTCAGTCCTCAGCTTTCGTCCCCTATGTAGGCAAACATTGTAAAAGGCTTTGACAGAACCGTCATCTTGGCGAGAGATTAAAAAGGACTTTCCAACGTTTTCATAAACAATGAAGTCGCCTGGATTTGGAATATCTTCCTCTCGCGCCGCAAACTGCCACACGTGCGGCCACATTTTTTCGCATTCCAATTTGAAGTATTCTGGCGAAACGTATGCATCGGTAGAAAGAGATTCAGAGCCTAAATCTCGAATCGACTCTTCATACAGAAAAGCGGGTACATCATGCCGCTTTGCATCCTCATCAAGTATATCTGCCCACGTCTGACCTGGACAACGCACATATGAAGATCCATCTTTCTGTCGGTTAGTCATATCAGTCTACCTAACCTCCAAATGGTATAGCCGTCTCTGCAGGGTAAAGGTTGACGACCTGCTCTGTCACATCAACTCCCCCCAAAACTTTCGCCAATTCAGCAAAGTGAGGCTTAGCCATATGCGCTTTGATTGCGTCCATGTCACGCCAAACTTCGCTGACCCGCATTATGCTAGGGTCTTCCATGTCAACGGCGAAGGCGTAACTTATGCAGCCATCTTGAGCACGCGCTGCGCCAACCGCTTTATTTAGGTCCTCTTGAATAGCTGCTAATTGGTCAGCTGGCATACGAAGATGTCCAATAGTAACAATCATATTAAAACCTCATTCTGGAGTAATCCTACAAATGACATCACCTTTTTTTACTAAGGCGTCTGTTTGCGCCACGATTTCGAGTATCCCGTTTTCGGTGGCTTCAATATCCATTTGCGTTTTGACAATCATCATTTCGCAAATGACGTCGCCTTTCTTAACCCGCGCTCCATTTTGATAAATCCAGACTCCGATTACGGCTTCATCTGCCGTGTCGTCTTCCCAAGCATGTTGCTCGACTATTACATCAACCATATTTGATAAATCCTATATTTCTATTTTAGGGCTTCGCGCGCGGCGGCTAAGATACGTTTCGTGGAAGGAAGGCACTCTTCCTCCATGGGGCGTGCGAAAGGAATTGGCACGTCTGCACATGCCACTCTTTTCGGCGCAGATTTTAAAACAGTGGGGTCAATTTCTACAACGCTCGTGATGATTTCGCCGGTCACTCCGTAGCTATGATAGTCTTCGTCCGCGACGACAAGCCGGCCTGTTTTCTTAACGGATTTGAATATAGCTTCTCGATCAAGCGGAACTAAGGTGCGCGGGTCGATGACTTCGCAAGACACGCCTTCTTTTTCCAAAATTTCGGCTACTTCCATACATTGATGGATATTTACACCCGTGCCAACAAGCGTGATATCTGTGCCTTCACGGTATATGCGCGCGACGCCGAAAGGAATTTCATAGGGTTCTTCAGGGACGTTTGACAGCGTCCCCTTAATCGGTGTTCCAAGCATCATCATGCCAACGGTTGCGATGGAGGACATGAAGATAACGAAATCGTCTCCGCGCAGAGCCGTATGCATCATTCCTTTAGCGTCATAGGCATTGGTTGGGCAAACAACTTTAGCGCCCGGAAAATGAGCCAGAGTTCCGTGCAATGATTGTGAATGCTGTGCGCCGTTACTATATCCGCCGCCAGTGCTAAGGAGCAGAACCATAGGCATTTTATACTGACCGCCAGACATGTAATGCGTTTTTGCCGCATAGTTCACGATCGCGTTAAAACAAACTGCGATGAAATCAACATAGGCAAAATCTACAATAGGCCGCATACCTGCCATGGCCGCCCCAGCCGCCGCGCCGACAATCGCCGTTTCAGAAATTGGCGTATCAATAACCCGCTCAGGTCCGTATAACTCGCCTAGCCCCTCGGCCGTACCAAATACTCCGCCCATTTTAAAGATATCTTGCCCCATCATAAAGACCTTGGGATTGACTTTAAACTCGTGATGTACGGCCTCGCGGACTGCACGGCCTAGCGTTAATGTTCTTGAATTGCTCATAATTTCGATCCGTGTCGCGCCTTAAGCGTCTGTGAAAACTTGCGTGTAAATTTCGGAATTTGGTGAAAAGTCGCTCTCGCGGGCAAATTTAACAGCCGTCGCAATTTTATCCTTCACAGTCTTTTCCAGAGCGTCCAGTTCCGCTTCTTTGACTACGCCTTGCTCTAAGAGGTGCTTGCGATACTCAACCGTGCAATCGGTCCAAGAGTCTTTTTCTTCTTGCGGAATATAGGCTCCCGGATCAGGGAAGAAATGCCCCATAAATCTGTAAGTTTCGATTTCTACAATCGACGGGCCACCGCCGTTACGCGCACGGTCCACCGCTTTTTGACAGGCAACCATGATTTTCTCGGGATCATTACCTTTAACATATTCGCCTGGAATGCCGTAGGCCGAGCCTCTATCCGAGTTTCTAGCGACCGCAGTCGATTCGGCTTTGCTCATTGAAATCGCCCAATTGTTATCTTCGATGACGGCAACATAGGGCAATTTCTGAATGGCTGCAAAGTTCAAAGCTTCATGAAATGAGCCTTGGTTCGCCCCGCCATCACCTGTTACGCTAACCGCGATTCCGCCCGTTTTTTCCATTTTGCATTGCATAGCCATACCAACAGCTGCAGGCATTTGCTCGCCAATGATTGAGCTGGCCGCGAATTTAACGCGTGCGTCATAAAGATGCATGTGACCGCCCTTACCTTTGCAAAGCCCTGTTTTTTTACCGAGAAGTTCAGCTACCATTTCGTTAAAATGAACACCGTGGGCGATAGCTACGTGGTGAGGACGGTGACCCGCATGCACCCAGTCCTTTGTATTGTCCAAGCAGATGGCAAGGCCCGGCCCAACGGCCTCTTGTCCATATGACAAGTGCATTTCTCCTGGCAAAGGGCCTGCAGCCCAATCAAACACTGGCTGTTTTCCTTCAAGGTATATTTGAATTAGGTCTTCTTCTAGATAACGGGACGTTATCATTTGGTCATAGATCCACAGTCTTTGGTCTTTTGACAATTGCATGATGTTCCCCTGTTTCGGTTATCCGAATTTTCTGTTGACGCTGATTGATTTAAAGGTGAATAACACAAAAGCAAAAACAGTCAAAGATGTTTGTTTGAGGCAAAGCGTCCTTTTTTTGTATAAAGCGGCGATAAGTTGATAAATATGGATAATCGAATTTAATCACAATGCAGACAAGAGAGTCACAGCTTCCAATTCCTAGGAACGGATCTGGTTTGCAATCCTTTATGGACTGGGAAGCCGCCGCGATGGAACAATTTCGGCTGGGTGAATTATCGGAGCCTGTATTAGCAATTTGGCAGTCTGCTCTTGGCATCAGCATAACCCAGAAAGAGCGGAGGCTACCGTTTTTCAAAGAGAAATTCGAAGTTCAAAACTCTATTAATAAAGATATTGTTATACGCCGATCAGGCGGAACCGCTGTCCCTCAAGGTGATGGCATTATTAATGTGAGTTGGATTTACCGGTCCTCATCTCCGCGTAATATAAAGCTATCATTTTTAAAGTTCTGCCAGCATTTGCAAACTGCGTTAGATGACATTGGCTGCACAACCCAGATTGGCGCAGTGAAGGGATCGTACTGTGATGGAGACTATAATTTGATCGCGAGCGGGAAAAAGCTTGTAGGAACGTCTCAACGCTGGGCGAATGGTCCGAATGGTCACTCAATCATTTTAAATCACGCGGTCATGATGGTCTCAGCCAATGCTGCAGAGCAAACAGATCGCGTAAATGCCTTTTACAAGGACGCAGGTTCCGACGTGCGATTTGATAGAGAAAGCTCAACATCCTTAATTGATGCAGTAAAGAGTAAAAAATCTTTATCTAAAGACAGGTTTTGGTCCGCAATAGAAGAAAGCCTGCAAAAGAGTTTTTATTACATTCAGTCCGGCAATCAAGCGGCCGCTTAACTTTAAAAACCAAATAGAGAGACCCTTATGAACAGAAACTTCACAGAAGAACAAATTCTATTTCGCTCAACTTATCGGCGGTTTTTGGAAACTGAAATTAAACCGCATATGGAAGAATGGCGCGAGGCTGGAATTGTCGACAGAAAAGCATTCCTGAAGGCTGGTGAGCAAGGCATGCTTATGATTTGGCCAGATGAAAAATACGGCGGCATGGGTGATGATGATTTCCGTTTTGAACAGATTATTATCGAAGAGACAATGCGAGCAGGCTGTGGTGAATGGTATAATACGCTGCATTCACGCTTGGTCGGCCCCTATTTCAAAACGATTGGAAATGAGGCGCAACGCGAAAAATACCTGCCTAAATGTGTTACAGGCGAAATAATACTCGCCGTTGCCATGACAGAACCTGGCGCAGGGTCTGACCTATCAGGTATGAAAACACGCGCAAAAGATATGGGTGATCATTACCTCCTTAATGGCTCAAAAACATACATCTCCAACGGCATCAATTCAGATGTTATCGTCACCGCAGCAAAACTGGATGGGGCGGATAGCAAGCACGCTATGGTTCTTCTCTTGGTGGAACGCGGCATGGAGGGGTTCTCCAGAGGCCGTAACCTAGAGAAGATCGGTCTGCACGCCCAAGATACGGCGGAGCTTTTTTTGAACGATGTTAAAGTGCCGAAAGAAAATGTCCTTGGAACTCCAGGCAAAGGATTTCATCATCTCATGGAGGGCTTGGCGGAAGAACGCCTCATTGCAGCCGTAGGTTATGTTGCGACGGCGCGCAGAGCTTTTGACATCACTCGAGAGTTTGTGATGGACCGCCCTGTGTTTGGCAAGCGCCTTAGCGAAATGCAAAATACGCAGTTCCGAATGGCTGAACTAGACGCGGAAATTGATATGCTCGAAGTCTATGTAGACCATCTTGTTGCGGAGCATAATGAGGGACGGCTAACAGCAAATACGGCCGCGAAAGCAAAAATGCTAGGCAGCGAAATTGAATGGAAAACGGTCGATCAATGTCTACAGCTTCACGGCGGCGCAGGCTATATGAAGGAATATGAAATCAGCCGTCTTTTCACCGATGCCCGTATGAGCCGCATCTATGCTGGGTCATCAGAAATTATGCGCTACATAATCGGACGCGACATCTTCAAACAAAGCTACCGTAGCTTTTTAGACTAGAAATATAAGAAAAACGAAGGAAGTATTTATGGAACTAAATGGAAAAATTGCACTCATCACAGGCGGGGCATCAGGTCTCGGCGAAGCGACGACACGGCGTTTCGTAAAAAACGGCGCGAGAGTGGCCATCATCGACTTGAACGAAGAACGCGGAAATGCATTGGTAAAAGAACTTGGTGACAGTGTTATTTATTTTAATGAAAACGTCACAAGCGAAGACGGCGTCAAAGACGTCATTTCGAAAATTGAAGACCACTGGGGGGCGCTTCATATTTGTTGTAACTATGCAGGTATAGGCTCAGCCATCAAAATATATGACACGCGCAAGGGTGTTCATCCGATGGACGTCTTTACGAAAACAATTGACGTAAATCTTGTTGGTACGTTCAATGTGGCACGCTTTGCTGCAGAATCAATCGCCAAAAATGACCCTGTCACGGAAGATGGTCAGCGCGGCGTTATTATCAACACAGCCTCTGTGGCGGGATATGAGGGCCAGATGGGCCAAGTCGCCTATGCAGCCTCTAAAGGCGGTATCATCGGCATGACAATTGTTATTGCACGTGACCTCGCCCGCCTCGGTATTCGTTGCAACACTATTGTCCCAGGCATCATCCATACGCCCCTATTCAACAGCGTTCCTGAAAACGTCTATAAAGGACTTGAAGCAACGGTGCTTAATCCGACGCGTCTAGGCAAGCCTGACGAAATTGCCTTAACGGCGCAATATATTGTCGAGAATGATTATCTAAATGCAGAATCCATTCGTATGGACGGCGGCATTCGCATGACACCAAAATAGAATATTCTAGTTCTTAGTGAACTCACTAAATGTCATAACTTTATGGGTGACTAGAAGTTCTCTGGTCACTCATTTTACTTTAAGTTTAGTTTAATGCCACTTCAGCTAGGTTTAATCCGTTCCCAATTTCATTGTAAAACCTGTCTAAATCGACGCCGTCAGTGCTTTTAGCGCCGTCAAGGTAGCGCGCGTAAACACCTTGCGCAATGAGAGCTGACTTCCACCGATTAAACGCGGTGTAATAAGATAGGTTTGATAAATCTCGTCCAGATTTCTTGGCGTAACGCCGCACCAAACCCTCCCGGTCTGGCCATGGCGTTGGCGCTTCCAAAGCTTCGCTGGCATCAGCCGCCTGGGTGTCGGATTGTGGCCAACGGTTAAGCGCGTAAGCAAAATCTGCCAAAGGGTCGCCAAGCGTGCAAATTTCCCAATCCAGAACCGCCGCTATTCTTGAGTCTTTCCCCACAAGCATATTATGCAGGCCATAATCTCCATGAACGACCCGGCCCATTTCTTGGTCAGGCAGGTTCGCCATGAAATAATCTTTTAGAGCATGAGCACGCGGGTCGTCGATTCGCGAGGCCTCAATTGATGCCATCCAAGACCCATACCAAACCGAAATCTGACGCGCGATATAATTATCGGGACGCCCTAGTCGCCCAAGCCCGACTTTCTCAGGCTCAAAGCGATGCAGACTAGCCAGAACATCAATGTAAGACTTAGCAAATATCTCTCGGCCGTTTCTGGGAATGTGTTTGACGATATCTTCTGCAGTATAAAGAGAGGCTCCTTCTACATAACCCATTACATAAAACCATGCGCCGGTGACTTCGCGATCCTCACAAAATGCATAAGGGCGTGCAACTGGAACGTCTGTTGGATACAGCGCCGAAATCACTTTCCACTCGCGGCCCATATCGTGAGCTTTCGGGAGCAACTCCCCTTGCGGCGGGCGGCGTATAACAGCCACCTGCCTCGCACTATCAATAATTTGGTATGTTAAATTAGAATGACCGCCTTCAAGTCTGACCCACTGAAACGGCGGCCTTAAGCTTGGAACGTTCTGCGCTATCCAAACTTCGACCGCCGGAATATTATAGCCTTCTGCTGTCTCTAAATTCACGAGATTTACACGCTACCAAAGATCATAGTGCTGAAGTTCCGCCCGGCCCACAACCATATGATGAACCTCATCAGGACCATCCGCAAAACGTAAGTAGCGGACATCCTTGTAAAGCGCGGCCAAAGGTGTCCATTGCGAGATACCCGCCGCCCCATAGATTTGAATGGCCTGGTCAATTATGGTGCAGACTTTTTCTGGGACAATGGCTTTGACCCCGCTGACATAAACACGGGCTTCCTTATTGCCCAGAACGTCCATGGCTTTGGCCGCCTGCAAGACCATGAGCCGCATAGAATTAATTTCAAGCCGCGCCTTTGAAATAAGCTCCAAATTCTTACCTAGTTTTGCCAAAGGCTTACCAAAGGCTTCGCGCGATGCGCCGCGCTTAACCATTAGCTCTAAAGCAATCTCAGCTTTGCCGATTGACCGCATACAGTGGTGAATACGGCCTGGACCCAAACGTAGTTGCGAGATTTCAAAACCCCGTCCTACTCCAAGCAAAACATTCTCTTTTGGGACACGAACATTGTTAAACCGAAGATGCATATGGCCATGAGGGGCGTGGTCATCTCCGAACACATGCATAGCGCCCAACATTTCTACACCTGCGGCGTCCATAGGAACAAGAATTTGCGATTGCTGCAAATGCGTCGGCGCATCTGGATCGGTTTTGACCATCACAATCATAATTTTGCAGCGCGGGTCGCCGGCACCTGAGATGTAAAACTTCTCCCCATTGATGACCCACTCATCACCATCCAATACAGCGGTCGTTGAGACATTCTTTGCATCCGAGCAGGCTTTATCTGGCTCTGTCATGACGTAGGCAGATCGGATTTCTCCGTTTAATAAAGGTTCAAGCCACTGCTTTTTCTGGGCCTCTGTACCGACACGTTCCAAAACTTCCATATTGCCAGTATCGGGTGCTGAACAGTTGAGCGTCTCTGACCCGAGTTCATATTTTCCAAGCTCCGCCGCAATATAGGCATAGTCTAAATTGTTCAGGCCTTGGCCCGACTCATGATCAGGCAAAAAGAAGTTCCAGAGGCCAGACTCTTTGGCTTTATTTTTTGCGCCTTCTAAAAGGTCTAATTGCCGAGGATGCCACGACCAACGATCAACCTTGTTAGCGTTAAGGGCAAAAAATTCTTCGGTGATGGGCGCAACGTTTTCTTCGAGATGTTTTTTCACCGCTGCCATAAGAGGTTGCGCCTTTTTTGTCATAGCGAGATTGAAAAGCTCGGGGTTTAGATAGTCCATAAAGTCCTCTTGTGTTATTCTAATTGTAGGGCCGTTTATCCATCCATGGAGAGACATGGGGTAAGTCTTGAGAAACCTTATCCTTAAACACAGGATCTCTTTTTTCTAATATGGCCGTGATGCCTTCTGCCGTGTCTGCGCTTTTTCCTCGAACCCATATCGCGCGCGTGTCAAGCTTATTGGCTTCCATCGGATGATCCGCGCCAAGCATCCGCCATAACATCTGCCGCGTTAGCGCTACAGACACAGGCGAAGTCACCTTTGTTAGAGATAAAGCCAATGCCCGTGCCACAGGCATTAAATCCTCTGGCGCATAGATACCACGCACCAAGCCTGCGTCTAGCGCCTCTTTGGCATCCACAACCTTGGCCCCAAGACACCATTCAAGCGCGCGCGAAATCCCCACAAGACGCGGCAAAAACCAGCTTGACGCGCCTTCGGGAATGACCCCTATTTTGGTAAATACGAAACCAAATTTAGCCCGCTCACTGACGAGCCTGATATCCATCGCCAATGTCATCGTCGCGCCGACGCCATAAGCCGCACCGTTCACGGCGGCGATAATTGGTTTCTTGAGGTTAAAAATTCGCAGCGCCAAAGTACCGCCCCCGTCTTGCGCGCCGGGATGAGAGTAATCCACACTGCCATCTGGTCTAACCGGCGAACTACGCGCCGCATGTTTATTTCCAGGGTTGGCGTAGTCAAAAGATTTAACACCGTCCGTTAAATCGGCTCCAGCACAAAATGCCCTCCCCGCGCCCGTAACAATCACGGCACGCACAGCATCATCAGTGTCTGCAACGTCGAGGACTTCAAGCATGTCTTCCAAGACAAGCTGATTATAAGCATTCATCACGTCTGGACGGTTCAAGGTTATTGTGAATATCCCGTCTTCTAAATCCGTTTTAACGGTGCCGTGAGTAGACATTTTCTAACGACCTTTCCAGACAGGTGCACGTTTTTCAATGAATGCACGTGGCCCTTCTTGGAAATCCTCCGTAGTCGCAAGACTGGCAAATGCCTTATCACTTTCCGCGAAGAGAGCTTCGTCAGAGTCAACAAACGCCTTTATCGCGACCGCACGGCTCGCTTGCACCGCGAGCGGTGCATTTGCGCAAATTCGGGCCGCCATCTCGAGGGCTGCTTTCATCACATCCTCGGCTGGAACGCGCTGATTAATCATGCCTAGCTGATAGGCGCGTTCTGAGGATAACGGGTCGCCTGTCATAATAACTTCAAGCGCGGCCGCCATACCAATCGCGCGAGGCAGTCGAAACAGTCCCCCTGCCGCAGCAGCAAGTGAGCGTTTAACCTCTGGCAAGCCAAAGCTCGCATGTTCTGCTGCTATGATGATATCGCATGCCAAAACGACTTCAGTGCCGCCCGCCAATGCACTTCCCTGCACAGCGGCGATGAGAGGCTTTGTGCGCTCACGCTCTATTAGCCCCGCAAAGCCCCCTTTCTTTGTGCTCAGCTTTGCAGCATTGCCTGCTGCGATTTCTTTCAAGTCGGCCCCTGCACAAAACACGGGCCCATTAGCCGCCAGAACGGCAACCCACAACTTAGAGTCAGATTCAAATTTATTGAGCGCTTCTTCCACGCCAGCAGCAACAGCGCCGTTCACGGCATTGCGAGCCTCAGGGCGATTTAGCGTTATGACGGCAATCCGCCCTTCGGTTTTATAGTCTACAACCACTGTTTTTCCTCTACAAATTGGAGTTAGATGCCGTCTGATTACATTGGCATTTGCGCATCTGTGACTCGGATGACGGCCCCCGTCACTGCTTCAGATGCTGGCGAGCAAAGGTATAAAATCGTGCTATCGAGTAAAGCCGGATGACAAAGCCGCTGCCTGCGTAAACCGCGCCAAAACTCGCCAATCTGATCGACTGTATTCTCTGACATTTCGGATTCGAAAAACCCCGGCGCAATAGCATTCACATTAATATGAAATTTAGCCCATTCCGTGCCAAGCATGACAGTCATCTTGGAAATGGCCGCTTTGGATATAGAATAGATTGCGGCCCCATCACCCAGATAATCATCCGCAGCGATGCTCGAAAGGTTCACTATGCGACCCGGCTTTTTGGCTTGAATGAGGCGCCGCGCGATCTCGGTGGATAGAATGAAAGGGCCGCGCACATTTGTGGACATTAATTGGTCATAGATGTCGATATCGACATTAGCGGCGAGCGCAATATCATTCGTCCCTGCATTGTTGATGGCAATATCGATAGATCCAAAAGCGACTTCCGCTTGATCAACCATAGACAAAATACTCGTTCGGTCTGTCATATCAACAGGGATAGCAAGAGCTTCTCCGCCCTCTCCTTCGATAAGCTCTACCAAAGCCTCAAGTTGGTCTACGCGGCGCCCTGTCACCACAGCTTTTGCGCCTGCATTGGCCAGCACACGCGCAAAACGCCAACCCAGACCGGATGTGGCCCCTGTGACAATAGCTGTTTTGCCTGTGAGCATTTGAGAGGGCTCTGGTAAAGGACGGTCAGTCATGCGCAAGTCATTCCTCAATTTAGCGAATTTGACAAAAAACAGTCAAAATTGACTTATTTATTGCCACATGCATATTGACTTCCCAAGCCCTAATTTTACGCTATCCAATATTATCGGGGCATTGCGCCGAAAATCAGGGAAAGAAGAGCAATAATGAGCGGACCTCTTACGGGCTATACAGTCATTGAATTAGCGGGCATCGGCCCCGGACCCTATGCGGGGCAGCTTTTGGCTGATTTGGGCGCGCAGGTTATCCTGATTGATCGGCCTGGCGCTGACATACCGGCAATTAGCAATCGGGGTAAAAAATCAATCGTCCTTGATTTGCGCAAAGAAGGGGCGGCTGGCATTTTACTAAAACTAGTTGAAACGGCTGATGTCTTAATCGAAGGCCTGCGCCCTGGCGTCACTGAGCGTTTGGGAATTGGGCCAGAGTCCTGCCATGCCGTTAATCCCAAGCTTGTCTATGGGCGCATGACAGGATGGGGCCAGAACGGCCCCTGGGCCAAGGTCGCAGGCCATGACATCAACTATATTTCCATTACAGGCGCATTGCACGCCATGGGCGTAGACGGCGAGCCCCCCGCCCCGCCGTTAAATGTCGTTGGCGATTTTGGCGGAGGCTCCATGTTCTTAGTCATGGGGGTGCTCTCAGCTTTGCTTCAAGCTGAAAAGACGGGCAAAGGCGATATTGTCGACGCCGCGATGATAGACGGCGCGACGTCTTTAATTACAATGATATACTCACTTGCTGGACTAGGTATGTGGAGCACAAAGCGTCAATCGAACCTTGTTGATGGCGGCATGCCTTATTACCGCTGCTATAAAACATCTGATGATAAGTTTATGGCCGTTGGCTGTATTGAGCCGCAGTTTTTCGCACTTATGTTGGAAAAACTGGAAATCACGCAAGAAGCATATGGCGGGCAGAATGACCGTAAAGCTTTTCCGGAGCAGCACGCCATGCTTGAAGCAATTTATAAGTCTAAAACGCGAGATGAATGGGCGAAGATTTTTGATGGCTCAGACGCCTGTGTGTCTCCAGTGCTGGATTATGAAGAGGCCGTGGATCATCCTCAAAACGTCGCACGTGGCGGATTGAAAACATATGGCCCCTTTATTCATCCCCGATCAGCACCCGTCTTTCAAAGCAATCCAGACGATGGGCCATTCTCTGTACCCGCAAAAGGAAGTGGCGTGCATGACGTCCTAATAGCTAATGGCTTTAGCGAGGACGAAATCGCAAGTTTTATCGCAAATGCGGTAGTTCACGCAAAGGATTAGGTCATGCCAAATCATAAACCCATCATAGACGAAGAGATTGTTCTTTATGAGACCCAAGGTCATGTCGCCATTATAACGCTTAACCGTCCCAAGGCGCGCAATGCTGTCAGTAAAGCGATGCGCGAAAAGATCACAAAAGCGCAAAAGGCCGCAGAAAACGATAAGAACATTCGGATCGTTATTTTAACAGCGGCGGGCACAGCCTTCTCAGCCGGCACTGACTTGTCGGAAGGTTATACAGCCGAGGACGGGACACATTTCGATTACAGCGTGACAGACTATAAACCTCTCATAGACGCGATTTCAATAAGCAAGAAAACCTATATTGCTGCGATTAACGGCATTGTCGGAGGCGTTTCATTATCTTTGGTTATGGCCTGTGACTTGGCGATAATGTCCGAAGACGCGTCTATGTTTTCACCTTTTGCGAATATCGGCCTCGTGCCGGACGGCGGAACGTCTTGGTATTTATTACAACATTTGGACTATAAACGCGCCTATGCCGCCATAATAGAATGCGGCCAAATTTCTGCCCAGACCTGTCTCGACACAGGTATGGTCAATAAGGTTGTTCCTGCGTCAGATTTGCGAGATGCCGCTATAGCTTGGGGCCAAAGACTCTCCGCATGCTCGCCCTTGGCGCTGCAATACTCAAAAGAAATCCTACGCGCAGCATCGTCTATGACGCGCCAGCAGGTCGCCTTACTTGAAAGTGAGTATCAAAACAAATGCTCCAATTCTGAAGACTCCAAAAATGCCATCGCGGCATTTTTCAAAAAACAAACACCTGTCTTTAAGGGGTAATAGAGACAATGCCTCCTTCCAGCTTTTCGGACAAACTCACCTCCCTTTGCGAACGCATATTTAGCGGCGAAGGCGAGGTCAATGAGTTCAAGAGGCTTACAGGCGGCGCCAGTATGGAGAGCTGGCTATTCAAATACCAAGACCAAGATTATGTTATGCGCCGTCTTCCCGAAGGTGTGAAAGACTTAGAGATTGAAGGACGCATTCCGCTAGCATCCGAAATTGCTGTCATTCGCGCCGCCAACCTAGCTGGCGTCAAAGCGCCAGAAATCCTCGGCGAGCTTTTGCCAAGCGATGATCTCGGATCGGGTTTTATTATGGAATGCGCAAAGGGCGAAGCTTTGCCTTACCGCATATTTAAAGACGCCTATTTTGCAAGAGCCGTCCCAAAACTTACTCAATCCTGCGCAGAGCAGCTCGCGAAAATACATGCCATTGATCTTCAAAACCTCTCTGCGCTAACCCATCATAGCCCGCAAGAACGGCTCGCGATGTTAGAAGCCGAGTATCGTAGCTATGGTAAAACCATCCCTGTGTTTGAACTTGCCTTCCATAGGCTTGAAAATTCAATTCCGGAGTCAAGTGACACGGTGCTGCTTCATGGCGATTTCCGCATGGGCAACATCTTGGTGGATGCAAAGGATATTACGGCCGTCTTAGATTGGGAACTCGCCAGCATTGGTGATCCAGCGCAAGATTTAGGCTACCTCTGCACCCCGTCTTGGCGGTTTGGACAATATGACAAAAAGGTTGGAGGATTTGGAGATGTGGACATCCTTCTATCCGCTTATGAGGCCAGCAGCGGACGCAAAATTGATAAGAGCGCTCTCAAATTTTGGATGATCTACTCTTCGCTTTGGTGGGGCGTTTGCTGCCTGGGCATGATTTCCTTGTGGCGAAACGGCGTCGAAAAAACGCTGGAGCGGACCGTTATTGGCCGCCGTGTGTCTGAGGTCGAGGCAGATATATTGCTGCTGCTGGAAGAGATGAACGCTATCCAATTCCAGCCGCTAAATTGGGACTTTCCAAAGACATCCCCCGCATTTGGCGATAGTGAGGATTATGAAATTCAAGAGGCCTTAATAAGCTGGATTGAAAGCTCGGTCATTCCAAACACAGAAGGCCGCGAACTTTTTCAAGCGCGGGTGGCCAAAAACGCGCTGGGCATTGTCAGCCGTAGCGCGCAATTTGGTCCGGGGTTCAACAAGGCCCAACATAACCGTTTGGCAAAGCTCGAGTTGACACATCAAGCCCTTTGCTCGGGTTTGCGCAGCGGCGCACTTTCACTCAATACGCAGGGCATCACCCCTCATCTCCGGCTGTCGACGCTTGAGCGGCTTTCCGTTGATCAACCCAAATATGCAGGCTTGCACGCTGCATTAATGAAATGGAAGCAATAATTATGTTTACGATACCCCAAGAGATTGAAGACTATCTGAAAGTTCTCGACCAATTTATCGAAAGCGAAATTAAACCGCTTGAGCGGCAAGATGACAATATCCGCTTTTTTGATCATCGCCGTGAACATGCGCGCACAGATTGGGACAATCAAGGTCTTCCCCGCCACGAATGGGAAGAGCTACTCGCGGAGGCAAGGCGCCGCTCAGACACGGCAGGGCATTACCGCTATCAGCTCCCTAAAGAATATGGCGGACAGAATGGCGGCAACTTGGGTATGGCGCGTATTCGCGAACATTTTGCCCATAAAGGCCTCGGCCTTCATAACGATTTGCAAAATGAACATTCAATCGTTGGCAACCTTGTTCAACCCTTGATGATGAGAGACTTTGGCACAGATACGCAAAAAGCCGAATATATGGAACCGATGCTGGCTGGTGATATGCATTGGGCGTTTGGCTTAACCGAAGAAGCGCACGGGTCTGATGCAACCCATATGGACACGACAGCCGTGCCCGAAACCCGAGACGGCGTGGAGGGCTGGCTGATCAACGGAGAGAAGATGTGGATTACTGGCCTTCATACCGCCACTCACGTCATGACTTTTGCCCGTCATTGGGGTGACGCCGGCAGCGCAAAAGGTATTGGCTGTTTTATTGTGCCGACCAGCGCATCTGGATTTGAAGTCGGGGAATATATGTGGACCTTTAATATGCCAACAGATCATCCCAAATGCTCATTTAAAGACGTTTGGGTGCCCGCGACCTCTGTTTTGGGAGACCCAATGATGGGCCTTGCCACGGCGCAGCACTTCGTTCATGAAAACCGCATTCGCCAAGCGGCGTCCTCGCTGGGGGCCGCGCAATACTGTATTGATGAAGCGGTAAAATATGCACGCGAGCGAAAGCCGTTTGGTAAGCCTTTAGCAACAAATCAGGCTATTCAATTTCCGCTGGTCGAACTACAAACTGAAGCGGAAATGTTGCGCCTGCTGATTTACAAGACTGCTTGGCAAATGGACCAGATGCCAAAAACTGAAGTCGCTAAAACGCTTTCTGATAAAGTGGCTATGTGTAACTATCGGGCCAACCGTTTTGTTTGCGAAGCCGCAGACCGCGCTATGCAGGTTCATGGGGGCATTGGATATTCGCGGCATAAACCGTTTGAGCATATTTACCGCCATCATAGGCGTTACCGCATTACAGAAGGCGCAGAAGAAATTCAAATGCGCAAGGTCGCAGGCCACCTCTTCGGCTTTTTAAAAAAAGGATAGATTATGCAAGTCAAAGCTTATGGCACAAATGCCGCTGATGATGCGCTTGCGCCTATGACCATTGAACGCCGCGGTCCTAGCAAAGGGAATGTGCGAATTAAGATTGACCATTGCGGCGTGTGTCACAGCGACATCCAGTTTGCCCATAACGATTGGGGAAACGCCATTTATCCAGCGGTTCCTGGCCACGAAATTGTCGGTCATGTTATCGCCTGCCGAGACCGAGAATGCATGGGATGATCCTATTATAAGTCCGGCAAAACGCAGTGTTTTAAGAACGCTCGCTTTGGCCGAAACGGATCCTCACACCGCTGGCTACAACTTAGAGAACACTGAAAGTCACAAAATTTGGTTCGAGCATTTCAAGGATAAGCTCAATGTTTTACCCCAAAATAAATGCGCGCGAACAGCGATCAATATCCTAGATGCGTTTTAATACCCCATGCTCACCGAGCCGAACATTGCAGACTGTGAGAATTTTAAAACGGCTTATCGCGCAATTTCGGGGGAAGCTGATATTCCTGAATTATCGCAGGACTATATTGGAAAATGCTTGGACAATATGATGGAAGTTGGCCTTATTTAAAAACGGGCGCGCGTTTTTCAAAGGCCGCCTTAACTGCCTCAAGCTGATTTGGCTTGTTGACAAGACTCTCAAATGTCTCTGCTTCACGGAGTAAGGCTTGCGCCTCTGAAAGCACCGAAACCTCGTTAAACATGGTCTTACCCGCGCGAATGGCATCCGGATTTTTTGAAGCAATTTCTTTAGCCATATCTAGCGCAGTCTCAAGCGGCGATTCTGAGAGCTGCGTTAGTAAGCAATACCCCTCGCCTTCACTCCCTGAAAAAACCTTTCCCGTGAATGCTAATGTTTTCATGACGTCGGGACGCACAAGCCCGCGCGTCAGAGTCGGACCGCCCATGTCTGGCATAAAGCCCCATTTGATTTCAAGAAAACCCATTCGTGTATCTGGGTGAGCAATACGAATATCGCCCCCCAGCGCCATTTGTAACCCCGCGCCAAATACTGTGCCGTGCAAGGCGAAAATCACAGGGACCGGACATTCTCGCCACACCCAGCCAATATATTGAGAGCGGTTAGCAATTCCATGCGTACGCTCTGTAAGGCTTTGATGGTCTTCTGCCGGAGCGGCAGCCATCTCACTAAACGTGCTGACATCCATACCCGCACAGAAAGCTCTTCCTTCTCCCGAAATCACAACGCATCGAACAGACGCATCAGATTTGACCGCCTCACCTGCCGCGATGACTGCCTCAAACATCGCGTCATCCAATGCGTTCATTTTATCTGGACGGTTCAAACGGATGTGACGAACGCCCACGTCATCCGTAATTATAATTCGGTCTGAAACTGACATTACGTCTCCTCGTTTGTAACCTCAATTCCCGCTAAATCTTCAGCATAAGAAATTTTGCGCTTCACCTCCATGCCGCGTAAAATTTGTATGCGTTGTGCCTGAGGCGAGCCAGCCCCGTGTAAAGACTCGGTCAGGTAACCCACAGCGTTGCGGCCCAGTGTCATATTCTCAATTAGGCGCAGCATCCGCCGGCGATCTTCAACGGGACGGTTTGATTTGCCCTGCATATATTTATCTAGCATCGGACCCGTTTCTTCATTCTCAAAATCGGCGTTAGATGGAAGGGTGACTAATATACCGCCCGCCAAGTCTTGCGTGAGGCGCGCGATTTCATATGGAAAGCGCGTAACGTTGTGCTTACATACATTGGCGAGCATGCTGTCGTTCATGAAAATTCCTGAATCAAGCTGTTTCGCTTCATGGCTAGAAGCAATAGCGGAGGAGTAAATCGTCTCATTTAGATGGGTCATCTCCACGAGTTTATCTTTGATATGGCTAGCGTTTTCTGCACCGTTTTGTTCGGCGATTGACGCTGCAGCGCCGACGAGAACGTCGCCAAGCCCTGTTTTACAAACATAACTGGCGCGGTGATAAGACGTGAAACGCGCTACCATATTCTGGGCAAACTCATATTCGCCGTCCATCATGACGTGTTCCCAAGGAATAAAAACATCATCAAAGATTACTAGCGTTTCCTGTCCGCCGAACTTGGCATTTCCTTTGTCAATGTCGCCGCTCTCCATTCCGCGCATATCACAGGATTGCCTTCCATAAATATACGTCATTCCTTCTGCATCACCCGGAACCAAACCAACAACGGCATAGTCTTTGTCGTTCTCAGTCAAGTTCATGGTTGGCATGACGCAAATCCAGTGGCTGTTCAGCCCGCCCGTCATGTGAGCTTTAGCGCCCCTTACATAGAGACCCTTATCGTCGCGTTTAACAACACGCATGAACAAATCTGGATCGGCCTGTTCTGACGGGCGCTTGGAACGATCTCCCTTCGGGTCGGTCATCCCTGCCCCAATAATGATGTTGTGACGCTGAGCTTGTTTCATGAACCGCAAATAGCGCTGATGATATTCCGTCCCGTGTTTTTGGTCGATATCGTAAGTGATAGAGTGCAAAACACTAATTGTATCAAGCCCCGCACAGCGCTGAAAACATGTGCCTGTTAATTGACCCATACGGCGCTGCATTTTGTTTTTCATCACCAAATCTTCGGGCGAGCCAACAATGTGCAAAAAGCGGTTCACTGGTGCATCGATTAGCACACTATGGGCAGTGGCAAGTTCTGGATTTTCTATCGCAAGATCATATGTCATCTTCAGCGAGTTGATCGACGGCCGAATGATGGGGTGGTCAACAGGCTCTTTGATACGCTCGCCAAACAAATGCACTTTGACATCGCGGCCGCGCAGACTTTGCACATAATCATCGCCTGTAACAATAGGCTTGAAGCGTGACCAGCGCGTTTCAACGCTTTCAACTTTTTCGATCTTTGTCATTCTCAAACTCCTTCCGAAAGTTTCTTGGCGCTAGCTTCGGCATTTACAGCGACGGCTCGTGCCCAATCAGGTTTGATGGTTTTCGCAACCATCAGATAAAAGAACCCGCCCAATACGGCGAAGGCAGACACAATAGACATCGCCAGTTTCAGGCTCAATATATTGCCGTAAGAGGGCTCTAATGCACTGCTTAAAAAACCAACAAGTGTGGGCCCAAGCCCCATGCCGAATAGGTTAAATATAAAGATGAATACGGCCGCCGCCAAGGCGCGGATGGACACAGGGGCCAATGTCTGCGCCAGCGCAAAACTTGGCGCGATGTAAACGCCCGCTATCAAGTTTATCGCAACAAGTGCTGCAATCGCACTCAAAGGTGTAGGTGACCAAAAAAACCAAATATTAGCGGGGAAAAACAAAAATAAGCTTATTGCAGGCACATATCCGTACCAAGCCAAGTTTGTCTTAGCGAGTTTGTCGACCAAAAACCCGCCAATTAAAGAACTCGTGGTGTTAAAAAATATCGCCGTGAAGCCTAAAACTAGCATTAAATTCCAGAACGGAAAGTCTGGGTGAATGCGCATGAAGAAAATCACAATCCAAGTGCCGAAAGCAAAAGTGGTAATGGCCATACAAGACATACCAAATACGGCCCAACGGTAAGTCGCAATACCCATCATATGCTTGGCTGCGTTCCACATAATAAAGAAGTCATTATCACCTTTGATTGCCACTCCCTCTTTGCGAGTGACCGCAGCGGGGATTTTTTTACGGGGGTCTTTAACTGTAAGCTTTACAATTAAGGCAACTAAAATACCTGGCAACCCAATAACGATGAATGTCAATCGCCAGCCTAGTTTGTCGGCCACGTAACCGCCACCCAGATAAGCAAAGGCAACTCCAAATGATATGCCTAGGTTTAATATAGCGAGGGCGCGAGCGCGTTCTTCTTTTGCAAAATATTCTGATAAAAGGGCGTGAGCAGGTGCCGTGCCTCCAGCATCTCCTATACTCACCCCGACACGCGCTAACGCTAATTGGATAAAGCTATTTGCAAAACCACAAATCGCCGTAAAACCTGACCATAAAGCCACTGCCCCAGCAATAACGGAGACTTTGCTGGTTTTATCAGCAAGTCTGGCAATCGGGATGGTCGCTAAGACGTAGAGTAATGCGAAGGCTAAGCCGGTCACAATTCCCATTTGCCAATCTTCGAGCTTGAGGTCCGCTTGTATCGCAGGACCTAAGATACTAATGAGAGATCGGTCGACAAAACTTAATGTCGTGACAAGCGTCAAAATCCCGAGAACATAAAAACGGTATTTACCCGTACGCGCTGCTGATAGTTCCATATATTTCCCCGAGACGCAGTGAAAGCCTCGCTCTGTTTTCATTATTGAGCGAGGATTCTATTTTTAAATGCGTTCAATAATTATTGCGGGGGCCATTCCGCCCGCCGCGCACATAGTAACTAGGCCGTATCGCCCGCCTGAGCGCTCTAGCTCATCAAGGGCCGTGCCAATAAGAATAGAGCCCGTGGCCCCAATTGGATGCCCCAAAGCCATTGCGCCGCCGTTTATGTTGACCTTTTCACGGTCAAGATTAAGGTCGCGAATGAATTTTTCCGCTACAACAGAAAAGGCTTCATTGATTTCATAAACATCAATATCATTAGTGCTTAGACCTGCTTTACCTAAAACCTTTTTAGCCGCAGCGACGGGCGCATTTAGCATTAAGGTCGGACAATCGCCCATATTCGCAGTTGCAACAATGCGGGCGCGAGGCTTCAAACCGTGCTTATCTGCGTAAGCTTTAGACGTCATCAAAATGGCCGCCGCACCATCGACAACTCCAGATGAATTGCCTGCGTGATGGACATGGTCGAACTCAGTGAGGTTAGGATATTTTTTCTGAATAAGCTGACCGTAAGTAATACCGCTGTCATCGACAGGAATATCCCGCCACATTTCGAAAACTGTCTTTAGGCCAGCAAGGCTCTCCATGCTTGTTCCAGGGCGTGGAAACTCTTCTTTGTCCAAGGCTACTGTGCCGTCTAGATTGTGAACGGGGACAAGGGACTTATCAAAACGGCCTTCTGCAATCGCCATAGCGGCGCGTTCTTGGGAGACAACAGCTAGACGGTCGACAGCCTCGCGGTCTATGCCTTCAAGCGTGGCAATAGCATCAGCGCAGACGCCCTGTTGTGATTGAGGGTGTTTATCCCTCAAAGACATGTTTCCCCCGTCAAGCATTGGCGGGACTTTTGGGTCGGCGATAGAGGCTGTATAGCTCATCATTTCAGTGCCACCAGCAATAACACAGTCTTCCATACCCGACATAACCTGCGCCGCTGCGAGAGACACAGACGTTATCCCAGACCCACAAAATCTATCTAACGTCATACCTGATGCTTTCTGGTCATAGCCTGCATCAAGCGCCGCCATGCGGCCCAAATCCGTACCTTGCTTACCAACTTGTGTGCTAGTCGCCCAAATAATGTCATCAACTGTAGCCGTGTCGAGGTCGTTGCGGTCGCGAATAGCCGCCAAAACTGTTGCTCCCAGATGTTGCGGATGAAGATGGGCAAGCGCGCCCTTCCCGACTTTGCCCACGCCGCGCGGGGTTCGGCAGGCATCAACGATATAAGCTTCTGACATCATATTTTCCTTTTATATAAATTCTTAAAATTTGTGGCTGTTCAAAGCCCCAGAACTGTTTTCGCAATTATTGTTTTTTGCACCTCATTACTGCCGCCAAAGATTGTCCACGCTCGAGAGTTGAGATAGGCGGGCATAGCAAGCTGCGCGTCTGGCGTGCTGACTGTTTCGGGACTTTGCGTGCCGTATAGCGGCCGCGCAGTTTCAAGCTCCATTGCGTTATATCCGAACATTTCGACGCTCAATTCGTCAATCTTTTGGCGTAAATTGGAGGCAACCAGTTTGGCAACGGAGCTGCGCGCGCCTAGATCCTCACCTTTTGAAATTTTGTCCAAGATTCTTAGCTCTGTGACTTCAAGCGCTTTAACCTCAACGTCCAAGCGCGAAAGCTTTAAGGCGAAATCAGAATCATCAATCATCATTCCGCCAATACCGTCGGAAACCGTTTCAGCTTGCGATTTCAATTGCGCTACCGCGGAAACAAGCGTTGGCCCAAGTGGAGAAGCGCCGCGTTCATTGGCTAGAAGAAACTTTGCGATGTCCCATCCTTGTCCTTCCGCGCCAATCATATTCTTCGCCGGCACGCGTACATTATCAATAAAGACCTGATTCACGTCATGATCACTGGCGAGCGTAATAATCGGTTTCACCTCAACGCCTGAGGTTGTCATATCGATTAAAAGAAAGCTTATACCTGCTTGTTTTTTAACGTCTTTATCTGTCCGTACGAGACAGAATATCCAATTGGAATAATGGGCCAAGCTAGTCCAAATCTTAGTCCCGTTGACGATATAATCATCCCCGTCTCTTACAGCTGACATACGAAGTGAAGCCAAGTCAGACCCCGACCCAGGCTCGGAAAACCCTTGGCACCAATAATGTTCACCCGATAGGAGCTTTGGCAAAAACTCATCTTTTTGTTCCTGAGTCCCAAAAGTATAGATAATCGGACCGACAAGTTTCAGTCCCAAAGGGCTCAGCCCAGGAGCCCCTGCTTTAGAACATTCCGTATCAAAAATGAAACATTGTGTCGGCGTCCATCCCGCGCCGTAATATTCTTTAGGCCAGCGGTAAGCTAGCCACCCTTTTTTATACAGAATACTCTGCCATTCCATTTGAATGTCAATTTCATCAAAAACGGCAGGGTTACGGGCTGCCGCCTCGATTAAATGGTCGGGCAATTCAGCTTTTAAGAAGCCACGCACTTCATTGCGAAAAGCGAGATCGTCTTTACTAAAGGACATATCCATAGCGCGCTCCTACGCCGCTAGGGCATGATGACGGCGATAATTCACCGTTGCATCGCCAAAAAAAGTTTGAATAAACAAAAGACGTTTATGGTAGTGGCTAATAATCAATTCATCAGTCGTACCCATGCCGCCGTGAAACTGAATAGCGTCTTGTCCTAGTTTCATCGCAACCTCTGAAACATAGGCCTTGGCCCCGTATATTTCGCGTAGCCAAGAGCGAACGTCCGTTTCATCAGCTGCGATTGCACGGATAACAATAGATTTTGCTTGTTCCAGCGCCACAAAATGCTCAGCCATACGGTGCTGCAGCGCTTGGAACGACCCAATTGCCCGCCCGAATTGCTGGCGTGTTTTCATGTAACTCAACGTTTCTTCCATGAGCGCGTCCATCAGTCCGATGGCTTCAGAGCACAAAGCGAGTGAAGCGCGTGCGAGTACAGGTTCTAGAATTTCATATCCTTTGCCAAGCTCGCCAATAAGCGAATCTTGACTCAGGTGTACATTATTCAACCGTAAAACCATGGCGGGCGAACCATCCACAAGACGGTAACTCTGAATAGAAAGCCCTTTAGAATTTAAGGGTAGTAAGAATAATGATATACCGTCCTTCTCTATCACCTCGCCAGACGTTCTTGCCGCAATAATAACAGCGTCAAAACTGGGATCGCCTTGCACCATGGCTTTATCACCAGATAAAGAGAATCCTGCCTTAGTTTTCTCAGCCGTCATGGCTTGATAAGCAAGATTATATCGTCCTTTCAGTTCCGCGAAACCGAGGGTCATCACGGCCTCGCCGGTCATCAATTTTGGCAGCCATGCTGACTTTTGCACCCCATTTCCGGCCTTAGCTATCAACCCGCCCGCGAGTAAGATGGACGGCACGAAAGGCTCAACCAAAGGCCCGACGCCAAATGCTTCCATAACGGCCATAATGTCGGCGGAATCACCACCAAGTCCGTCATCCTCTTCGGCAAAAGGTAAAGCCAGCACACCTAACTCAGCCAAGTCCTGCCAGTTTTGCGCATTAAAGCCGCCCCGCTCTTTTAAGTAACCACGGCGCTTTTCCAAGTCATAACGATCCGCCATAAACCGCGAGACAGTTGTTTTTAGAAGCTCTTGCTCTTCTGTAAAATCAAAATTCAAAACTATTCACCAATTATACAAACGGCTGAAATCCCTGGAGCACCGTAAACTTGTGAGTAAGCGACTCGTGCGCCCTCAACTTGACGCGCGCCTAAACCTCCGCGAAGCTGAACGACATTCTCATAAACTTGACGCAATCCAGAGGCGCCTATGGGCTCCCCGCAAGCAATACAGCCGCCGTCAGTATTCGTTGGTAAGCGTCCGCCAATCCTAGTCTCGCCGTCAGCTAAAAGCTGCTCTTGATCCCCGTCTTTGCAAAAGCCGTTCTCAGCCATATGCATAATTTCTGCGCCGGATTCTGTGTCTTGTATCTGAGCAACATCAATATCTTTAGGCCCAAGACCTGCCATTTCATAGGCCGCTTTGGACGCCGTTTCGCAGGGAGACACATCGCGCTCAATAGTAAGCGACGGTGCAAAGACTTCAAATGAACCTTCGAAGCGGGTTTTTACCGTTGCCCCATGAATACGGATCTGGTCACGCCCGAGCTCACGCGCTTTCTTTGCAGAGGCAATTATCAAAGCCGCGCCGCCTTCGGCAGGTGAGCAGAACATGTATTTAGTAAAAGGGTCACTTACCATTGGCGCGTCCAGAATACTCTGCGCGTCAAGAGGCGTTTTCCGCCAAGCATGGTCTGTGATAGCTCCATTAGCCAAATTCTTTTCCGCTACGCGCGCAAGAGTTAGCGGTGAAATACCGTGCTCATGCATATAACGCTGCGTTTTCAAGGCAAAAAATTGTGTTGTTAGCATAAAGCCAGCATCGCCATACCATTGCGGCAGCCCCGATTCTACGGGCTGCGGATTGAATGCCCCGCGGTCATGCTTGTCAAAGCCAACGATAATTCCAATATCAAATTCGCCGGACTTAATGGCCCAATATCCCGATAAGAGCGCAGAGCCGCCCGTGGCGCATCCATTAGAGACATTAATGAACTGTGCGCCCGTCAAACCTAGTCTCGGCAATATAGCATCCGCATGACCAGCGGAGGCAGAGCCGCCGAACCCAAATTGCATATCTGACCAATTGAGTCCCGCATCTTTCAAAGCTTCACGGACAGCATATTCACCTTGATCAAGTCCTGACTTCCCTGGATGGCGTCCAAATGTGTGAATGCCCGCCCCTATAATATAGACATCATCCATGGTTACGCCCCCTTACCTTGCGATTGCTCTGCTGATTGTTGGGTGGGTCTGAAACTATAGATTTCCTCATTAGGTTCACCCTCTGGCGTTTCAAAAGGAATTATGACGAGATGCATATCTTGCCCAATTTCAAGCTCTTTGACATCATTAACATCCAGCCTCGTTTGAACGATAACTTCGCCAGGGATTTCAACATAACCTAGGAAAAACGGCTTAAACTGGGCTGGATTATTCACCCCTTTATAGGGCGGTGACTTCGGAGGAAAACATTGGACAGTGTAAGACCAGAGCCTTCCCTTCGAAGACAATTTAATTGGCTCATAGCGATCGCCTTCTGGACAAGGAAAAACGATCCTCCCTGTTTCCAAATGGCGGCCACCGATAAGCCTCGGCCCTGCGCTCTCCTGCGCGATTAAACTTTGAAAATCTGACAAATCTATTGGCTCTTTCATCTGGTGGATAAAGCATAATAGTGCAGATTCCAAGACAAAAAAGTCAAGGATGTTTTTTACAATCAGATAAGATTGTTTTTTGTGTTCTCTACGTTATATAAGACGTAAACAACCAATTGCGAGATAATCATATGTCAAAAGTAACTTACGACACCCTTGTTGGGATGATTGTTAAGCACGGGACGTTATATAGTGATAAATTGGCGTTTCAATTTGAAGGCGCCGAAATTACTTACGCTGGCCTAGACGCCCTGTCTAATAGAATAGGGCATGCCCTAATAGCATCTGGTATAGAGCATGGGGATCATATCAGCTATTTGGGCAAGAATTCACTCACATATTACGCCATTTTAATGGGCGCAGCAAAAGCGGGTGCAGTATTAACCCCCATTAACTGGCGTCTGGCACGTCCTGAAATCACATATATTTTAAACGATGCGAAAGCGAAGCTTTTATTCGTTGGTCAAGAATTTATAGAAACCGCCTCCGCCCTAAAGCCTACGCTTGAGAGCTGTAAAACCTTTATTACTTATGAGACCAGCGAAGCTGATTTCGTAGATTTCCAAGACTGGATAGCCCCCCATAGCGAAGATTTACCTGACCTCGCAATCAGTGAAGACGATATACTTGTGCAGCTCTACACCAGTGGCACTACAGGGCACCCTAAAGGTGTCATGCTACCGCACCGCTCCCTCATTGGCTTGAAACGAATAGCAGACGATCATGATATTGAATGGAGCAAGTGGGGTGATGACGACGTAAGCCTTGTAGGCATGCCTTGTTTCCACATTGGCGGGACGGGTTGGGGGCTAGCAGGTCTTATGTCAGGGGCAAAAGGCGTCATTACGAGAGAGTTTTTCGCGCATGAAGTCTTAGACTATATAGAGACTTATAAAATTTCGAAAATTTTCCTTGTACCTGCCGCTATGCAACTCGTTGTCAATCATCCGCGCGCCCGTGAAGTCGACTACTCCACCATACAGTATATGCTCTACGGGGCCTCCCCTATACCCCTCGATTTACTGCGGACTTGTATGGAAGTGTTCAAGTGCGGCTTTGTGCAAATGTACGGCATGACCGAAACATCCGGAACGGTTGTCACTTTGCCGCCTGAAGATCACGATCCCAATGGCAATGAAAAGATGCGGTCTGCCGGCAAAGCCTCGCCTGGGGTGGAAATTGCGATAATGGATAGCGATGGGAATTTCTTGCCGTCGGGGGAAACGGGACAGATCGTGACACGCTCACCCGCCAATATGGCAGGATATTGGAATCTTCCAGATGAAACAGTGAAAACGTTACGACCCGATGGTTGGCTTTGCACGGGCGATGCTGGAATGATGGATGAGGACGGTTATATTTATATTCATGACCGTGTGAAGGACATGATTATTTCTGGCGGCGAGAACGTTTACCCCGCTGAAGTGGAAAACGCTCTCTTTAGTCACCCAGATGTAGCGGACGTCGGCGTAATTGGCGTTCCTGACCAAAAATGGGGCGAAGTGGTCAAAGCCATGGTCGTCCTGAAAGCTAACGCATCCTCAACTGAAGACGACATTATCGCTTATACCCGAACACAAATAGCGGCTTTCAAATGCCCCAAGAGCATCGATTTTATTGATGAACTTCCACGCAACCCGTCAGGAAAAATACTACGCCGAATCCTGCGCAAACCTTTCTGGGAAGGCAAAGAACGCGCAGTAAATTGAGGCCGCATTTTTATGCTGGTGGGCTTTGTCACGTTAACGTCCGTTTTCAGAAATTCCGCTAAGCACACGCGATGAAAACCTCACTCTATTCCCGTCACCGCTTCCATCCAGACATTATTCGTCGAGCCGTTTGGCTGTACTTTAGGTTCAACTTGAGTTTTCGTGATGTCGAGGACCTTATGATCGAATGCGGTTGATAGCGAGGGAACCGTACTGGACGTCGTCATTTAGCACCGCGGCAACACTAAGGCGGCCACTCGATTGCTCCGCAAGCTCCTTAGGAAACCAAGACATCAAACCAAAACGGATTATGACTGATAAGCTTGGGTCTTATGGATCAGCTCTCAAATTATTGGGTCTCAAACACCTGCAGGATGTGGGAGGCAGGAAGAATAATCGCGCAGAATTTTCACACGTTCCAAGTCGGCGAAGAGACCGAAAAGCTCAGACATTCAGGTCGATCCATCGAGCCCCAAAACTCCTGTCAGCAAACGGTCAAATCTACACTCTCTTTAATCATCGACGCCATCTCACCTCCAGACCAACGCTTAGAAAATTCCGCACTCAATCACGAAACGAATGGGACCTCATTACGGCACAAGCTTGCGCTTAAGAAGCCAGTCAGCGGAATACCGCGACTGGTGCAGTTAATGTGACAAAGCCATTAAAGCCATGAGATTACAAATCAAAAAAGGCCGCGCAGATTAGCTGCGCAGCTTTAAGGTTTTGTTTTAGCCTAAAATCGTTTTGTGGCTCTCGCAAAGAAGCTTCGCCCCTTGAGCTCGTATCCACCGGCCGCAGTACCGACCCTGCGAACGCCAAAACCAACCGTCGGGGGATCTGCATCGAAAACATTCGAAACACCAGCACGGAGAGTCATTCCTTTCTCTGGCATATCATAACTCACGGATCCCGTATGTCGGTGATAGAACTCTACGCGTGTATCCTGGCTTAGAGGCCCGAGGAAACGGTAAGGCTCTGTGAAAATTTGTCTTGCAATCTCCCCTTCATTGAAACCGTTATTGGGAAGCTCATCCAGCCGGCGGCGCTGATCAGACGCCCCCACCACATTAACGCCCCAGAACACACCCCAGTTTCCTTTTCGGGCGCTCAAATTCGCGGTACCAGACATCCGAGGACGAAGACCGAGACCAAGGCGGTTAATTTCAGTGTTGACATCACTGGTGGCTTCATCTTCGTCAATAAAATCTTCCAGTTGATACGTTACTTGGCTATTGAAGTTGACATCATATCCTCCAATATCAGTACCAGCACGCGCTTGGAAATCAATCCCGCGGGATGATTGTTTCGCGATATTGATTTGGCCGTTTACCACGAACTCTAACTCGTTAAGGGCGTTGCGCGGGCCCAGCAATGCACAGAACTTATCATTCTGCAAATCGGCAAGAGTTGCGAAAGCCTCGTTGGTGAAACAACGCTCGAGAATTTGGAAGCTCCCGATTGTTCCAATTTGATCGTTGATATCAATCTCGAAATAATCTGCAGCAAATGACAAATCCACGCCCAGCACAGACGGCTGAATAACGACACCCGCGTTGAAGGCCGTTGATGTTTCCGCCCTCAACGTCCCTGAATCATTACCCGTATTTTGAGTCTCCAGATTGATCGTAGGCAACAAATCATCCCCAATACCGAACAGAGCACAGTTGCTCGACAGAATAGCTAGCTCCTCTGCAGGTCGATTCGAGTTTTGTAAGTTGGCACAAGGATCACTGGACCCAAATGATACAGTACCACCTTGGAACAATTCGAACAGAGCCGGTGCGCGGTAGGACGTACCGTAAGACGCCCGAAATCTTATATCATCAATTGGGTCCCAAGCTCCCCCAATTTTGTAGGTGAACTCCGCTTTATCAAACTCACTTTGTTTTGTAACCCGGCCAGACCCAGTCAGATGCAAACGTTTTGCTAATGGCGAATCTGCAAGGAGCGGAACACCAAGCTCGAAGAAACCTTCAACAAGACTGGTGTCACCAACAGTCGGCGACGCGCTTGAGAAGTTATGATTGTTTCCTGCGAGCGCATTCGGGCCTGGCGTGTCATTGATTTTGTCTTTTTGCAGATGAAAACCAAACCCAGCGGAGACGTCGCCTGCAGGCATTTTGAAAAGCGTCCCGTCCATAAAGCCTTCCAAGACAAGCTGATCATATCTCGTATTGCCTGTCTCAACGCCTTCAAGGAAGTTTTCTTCTTCAGCGGTAAACACACCATCTCGTAGAATGCGCGGCGATAAAAACGGAATCCTTATACCATCGCAAACATTTGCAGTATTAGGCTGACCTGTAACTGCGTCCAAACTTGCCGCCGGATCACATGCAGATGGATTTCCACGGCCTGTAACAAGTTCAAGTCGGTCCTGGCGTGTAAAGTTTGAAGTATAGTCCGCATCTGAGCGGCCAAACTGGCCATAAATATCCCAGCGCCAGCCATCTAGGGGCTTGAAAGAGCTTCCGAAATCGCCTTTTAATCCGGCAACTGCATTTATATAATCTGTTCGGTTATCTGAAAAGTAGGGACGGATAATATTGAATCCGACTGATCCTGAAAGATCATTGCCAGTTGCATCTCTCAATCGTTGTCCGACGGTATTGACCGGCGAAAATGCATCAAGGTTAGCAAACAAAAAGCGGAAGGAATTGACCTGCGTCTCTGTCCGGTTGAATAACACTTGGCCGTAAGCTTCGACAGTGTCCGTAAGCTCGTAAGACCCATTTGCAAAAAGACTAATTCGCTCCTCCGGATTTTGAGCATTCCCGTTTTGAATAAAGGGAGAGGTCTGCGGTAACAATGCCAAGGATTGAGTTGACAAAGCAAAATCACCGCTATTGGGTCCAAAGTTCACATTCGGGTCTGTAACTCCGAGGCGGAATACACCGACACGGGCAAATTCAGGGAGGATGGGCCGCAGCTCATCTTGGCCCGGTCCGATTATTGTTCCATCCGGGTCGGGAATGTAAAGACCGGCAAATCGATTGTTAAGCGAGTTTACATCGTTGAACGGGCCAGCATTAATATTATCAAACCGGAAAATGAAAAACCTGTTGTTACTGCCAAAGCTTTGGCAGATTGTCTCCCCGGTCGCCGGGTCGACGGCATCTACAATGCGGCCTGTGTCAGGATCAGAGTAGCGCGGGTCTCGGCAATCCGTAAAATCACGCTGTCCTGTCCTCAGCCTTTCTTCGCGGTCATATTGAGCGGCGATATTGAAATTACCCCGGTCATAGGTTTTGCTGAACCGTCCATTTACTTGAAAATTTTCTGCGCCGCCCGCTTCAGGCAAACTTCCAAAAACGCTAACTGAGCTGACATCGCTGTCTTTAACGGTGATATTGTTGATAACGCCAGCGATAGCGTCAGATCCGTAGATCGATGAGGCCCCATCTTTCAAGATTTCAACACCGGAAAGGATTGAGGAGGGAATGACGCTGATATTTGGCGCGGAAAGGCCGCCCCGGTTACCCGAGGGCGAAAGACGACGGCCATCCAAGAGAACGAGCGTTCTCTGTTCCCCAAGACCGCGTAGGGAGAGTGTATTCGTACCATTACCGCCGTTTACACTCGAGCCGCCAATGGCAGTCAGAGATTGCGTGCCATCGTTCTGGGGGGATCCTGACAACAGGGATGAGCGCTTGATGAGCTCTGCTGTGCTATTGAGACCCAAATCTAAAGATTCTTCCGCAGAAATAATCTGCACCGGGAGGTCACTGGTAAACGCATTGTTGCGCAAACGCGAGCCTGTGACGATAAGCGTATCGATTTCATCAAAGTCGTCATCAGCTGCGTCTGAGCCTGTCTGTAAAACTTCAGTCTCATCAACACTGACTTGGGCCATTAATACGGGGGTTTGGGGGTTGGTGGCGATTGGCGCGTTTTGACCGGCTAGCGTCTCTTTGGCAAAGGCATGGCTGGTGCTAAGGAGTGCAATCACAGCGGAGCCTAGAAGCGCACGGCCTCTACATGTATGCATTTTTCTGTTAATTAAGTTCATGGATTCCCTCTTTTCCAAAATCGTGATTTACGCGTTTTTCTTGTTGTTTTAGAAAAGGGAGCTTCTGATTATTGTGCGAGTTCTATTGTTGAAGATAGAAATTCCCTACTCTGTACTTAAGCCTTAGAATATTCTAATAGTGAATCAATTGAATTTTATGGAGGTATTAGATGCAAAAAATGCATCACTTAAGTCTGGATGGAGACATATTGCTAACCTTCGTCACAATATATAAACACAGGTCTATCGTGAAAGCGGCAAAAACTCTAAATCAAAACCCGTCTACACTGAGCCATAGACTGGAACGCTTGCGTGAGGTTTGTAGGGATCCGTTATTTGTAAGAGCCGGTAGAGGGATTGTCCCAACAACGCGGGCATCAAAGATATACGAGAATGCTAAAATTGCATTGAATGCCATGAAAACTTTCGTGGAAGATAATGTTTTCGACCCCAGTCTTTTAGAAGGAACGATTGTCATTGGCTTGGCGGATTTGGACCTCTCCTCATTTTTGTTTGATTTGCACAAGGAGGTCTTGAAAACCGCGCCTAATTTGAGGCTGGACTTTGTCTCTAATCACTACGCAGATATAACCACGGCCTTGCGTAGAAACGAATTTGACCTGATGCTGTCCCCTAATAATACATTAAACGATGCGGACATCCTCACGCGCGTTCTTACAAAGGATACAGCGGTGTGTTTCTATGACCCTCACATCAGGCGCGCGCCTAATACTTTGAAGCGATACCTTGACTCGAAACATATACGAGTCATGTTTTCGGCATCAGATGTGAACTACACGGACATATCGTTGAACGAAGTCAACCTCAAACGCCGCAGCGTCGTGACAGTTCCAAGCTATTCAGAAGTTGCTGGATTTATGCAGGGGACTGACCTTATCACGACATTGCCTGCGCGGCTCCGCAGCTCTGTAATGAAGTCATTTGCCTTTTGCCCGCCGCCTTTCAAAATGGGAAGCTACGACTATTCTCTATTTTGGCACGAATCTACAAATAAGTCCCTAGAGCACGCTTGGTTGCGCGAAAAAATCATCGACATATCATCTCGGTTACCAGCGACATTGTGAAGGCTTTGTCACGTTAACGTCCGTTTTCAGAAATTCCGCTAAGCACACGCGATGAAAACCTCACTCTATTCCCGTCACCGCTTCCATCCAGACATTATTCGTCGAGCCGTTTGGCTGTATTTTTGGTTCAACTTGAGCTTTCGAGATGTCGAGGACCTTATGATCGAATGCGATGTTGATGTGTCGTACGAAACCATCCGCAGATGGGTCGACAAGTTCGGTTCTAAATACGCAAAACAGATAAAGTCTAGATCCGAACCACCCTCACCTATCTAGCATTTGGATGAAGTCTATACCAAGATAAAAGTTCAGACATTAAGGTCGATCCATCGAGCCCAAAAACTCCTGTCAGCACACGGTCAAATCTACACTCTCTTTAATCATCGACGCCATCTCATCTCCAGACCAACGCTTAGAAAATTCCGCACTCAATCACGAAACGAATGGGACCTCATTACGGCACAAGCTTGCGCCTAAGAAGCCAGTCAGCGGAATACCGCGACTGGTGCAGTTAATGTGACAAAGCCTGATTAAGAATGGATCCCACGTGAGGCTTTGGCCACGGCCAAAGAATTGCTAGATCGCTCTTCATATAATTTCAGTCAGCATGCCTGCAAATCAACAGAGTAGTCTTTACCACTCCAAACCACAAAAGGGAGTTGTTTTGATGAGTCAAAACGAATCCATCAATGTTGACCAGAATATATAGTCACCAACAAGAATGCTCATATTTGTCTCACGCCCACCAGTCATCGCACAAGCAGAAACAAATATATTCATCATTACTATGCAATATGTTAGTTGGATGGTTCATGTCTGGTACTTCCAATAACAGTGATGTCCTTCTAAGCCATCTTGACGACGACGGTATTTTGCGACTGACGCTTAACGACTCCAAGCGGCGCAATGCCTTGTCTGAGGCCATGCTAGATCAGCTCAGGGATGCATTGTCTAAGGCCTCAGAGAGTAAAGCCGTGCGCGTTGTTATCATTGCGGCGAACGGACCGGCTTTTTGCGCAGGACATGATCTGAAGGAAATGACCGCCGCGCGTACCGCGCCTGATAAAGGACGCGGCTATTTCACAAAGATAATGGCTATGTGTTCCGGCGTAATGCAGGCCATCGTGACCTGCCCCAAACCCGTTATTGCCGAAGTTACAGGCGTGGCAACTGCCGCCGGCTGTCAACTCGTCGCGAGTTGCGATCTGGCCGTCGCTGCGGACACGGCGCAGTTTAGTACGCCGGGCGTCCATATCGGCCTGTTCTGTTCAACCCCAATGGTCGCCTTGTCGCGCAACGTGGCGAACAAACATGCAATGGAGATGCTCCTGACGGGCGACATGGTACCGGCCACACGCGCCGCAGAGATAGGCTTGATTAACCGCGCCGTCCCCGCCCAGGACTTGCAGCGCGATGTCATAGAACTCGCTCGCAAAATCGCCTCAAAATCCAGCATGACACTTGCCACAGGAAAAGGCGCATTTTACGCTCAGCGCGAGATGACACTGACCGAAGGGTATGATTACGCCTCAAATGTGATGGTCGAAAACATGCTCGCCCGCGATGCCGAGGAAGGCATTGGAGCCTTCATTAACAAACGTAATCCCGAGTGGCAGGATATCTGATGCCACGGGACAACTCCGATTTTTTAGAATAAGAGAGACGCATTAGAGTCTGCAAACACACGGAGCTGTCATGACCAACACAGTTGCCCTCGACAAGAAAAGCGGCGGGATACGCTTGTCCCAAGCAGAAAAGAGTATCGTCCTTCACCCCCTCTGGCTACGCGAGCGGGTCACTGGAAAAAAAGTATTCGACCCCATAAGTCATCAACGGCTGTATGAGCATTGTGAACTCCCACAAGATTTAAAAATCGAACGCGCATCAGAACGCGATGACCAGGTTGACCTTGAATTTTCCAATGGCGAGGTCTTGCAGCTTTCGCTGGACTCGACCCTTCAAGAACTAGGGTGGCTCAATAATCCAGAAACCCTGCCTGCCCCGAAAAGTTGGGATGCGTCGCTAAACGAACTCCCCGAAGCCGATTGGAACAGTCTTGATAATCTCGAGGCGATGAAAGCTTTGCTCGAAACATACCATATTCACGGATTTTGTATTTTGCAGAACACGCCGATGGAGCGTGATAGTCTCAAAGAGCTCTCACGGCGCTTCGGCTATCTGCGCGAGACGAATTTTGGCGAACTTTTTAATGTCGAAACCAAACCCAATCCGTCAGACATTGCCTATACGGATCTTGCTCTGGCGTCCCACACGGATAATCCTTACCGTAATCCTGTACCGGGCATTCAGTATTTGCACTGCCTGCGCAACGACGTCTCGGGCGGACTATCCACGCTTGTGGACGGCATGGCCATTGCTGAAAAACTACGCGCGGAAAGCCCTGAGCAAGGGGATGTGCTGGAAGATGTCCAAGTCAGGTTTCGCTACGAAGGCCCCTCCGCCATATTGGAACATCACGGCCCGATAATCGAGCGCGATCACAACGGCGTCATTCGCCATATCCGCCTCAGCTCTCGGCTCGATTATGTCCCCGCGCTTGACCCAGATACGCTTTCGCTCTTCTACGCCGGGCGGAGACGCCTCCATGAAATGAGCAATAGTTCCGAATTCCAAATCAGCTTTCCATTCCGCCCCGGCACGCTTTTAATGATGGATAATTACCGCTTGCTGCATGGGCGGACAGCGTTTAACGGAAAGCAGGGTCATCGGCATTTACAAGGCTGCTATATCGACCATGACGGCCCGGCCAGTCTCTATCGCCGCCTCGCGCATGGCCACGTAGAAACCCATGTTCTCCGGGAGGATTAGATGAAAGCGGTATCCTTCACACGCATGGAAGACGGGACGGCGGAAGATTACGCCTTTCTGGGCGAACATGAAAAAGCATTCGCTCATGACCTCCCCGTCCGCATCATGGACCGGCTCGAGGGACTGCGTAATTCCCTATCGGGTTACAAAATTGACCGTCTCGAACATAGCCTTCAAACCGCCACTCGCGCCGAGCGGGACGGGGCAGATGCAGACTGGATAGCAAGCGCCCTCATCCATGACCTCGGTGACGATCTCGCCCCTTATAATCACGATAGCCTTGCAGCGGCCATCATTGCGCCCTATGTGCGCGAAGAATGCACCTGGACTGTGCGCCATCACGGTATTTTTCAATATAAATATTACGCAGACAAGATCGGCTTAGACCCCGAAGAGCGCCAGAAATATAAAGATAGTCCGTATTTTGATGTGGCCGAGAAATTCTGCCGAGATTGGGATCAGACCAGTTTTGACCCGGACTATGAGACATTCCAATTAGAGCATTTTAAGGCCGTATTGGAAGAGGTGTTTCGGCGTCCCGCTTGGGAGGATCGCTATATCAAAGCTTAGCGGCCTTCTCTCGCAGCACTTTCTTCTGGATTTTCCCTGTTGCCGTTTTCGGGAGCTCACCGAAGACGATCTTTTTGGGCCGTTTAAAACGCGCCATGTTATCTGCGCAAAAAGAAATAAGATCGGCTTCAGTTGCCTCGCCTTTCAACTCCACAAATGCACAGGGTACCTCGCCCCATTTATCGTTTGGCATGGCCACCACGGCCGCCACATCGACGGCATGATGTTTGTAGAGCGTGTTTTCGACCTCGACGGATGAGATATTTTCGCCGCCGGATATAATGATATCTTTGGCACGGTCGCGCAGTTGAATATATCCATCCGGGTAAATCACCCCCAGATCGCCTGAAACGAACCAATCATTCACGAAGGCGTCAGCCGTTGCGGTTTTGTCTTTTAAATACCCCTTCATCACTACATTTCCGCGCAGGACGATTTCTCCCATGGTTTCTCCGTCATGCGGCACGGGCTTTCCGTCTTCACCCAAAACATCCGCGCCTTCGAGGTTTGCAAAACGAACCCCTTGCCGGGCTTTCAATTCGGATTGTTGCATGATGGATGTCTGTTCCCACGCCTCTTGAGGGGCCGCCTGCAGGACGTGCCCATAGGTTTCTGTGAGCCCGTAAACATGCAGCACGTTGAAATTCATACCAGCCATAGCCTCCAAAACGCTGGCAGGCGGAGGGGCACCCGCTGTCATGACATGTATTTCCCGATCGAAACTACGCTTTTCCTCTGCAGGGGCATTGGCCAACATATTCAATATGATGGGCGCGCCGCCAAAATGGGTCACATCATGTTCATCGATCAAATCAAATATGGCCTTTGGCGTGATAGCGCGCAAGCAAATTGTGGTGCCGGCAAGCAACGTCATTGTCCACGCATGCCCCCAGCCATTACAGTGGAACATTGGGACAATATATAGATATTGCGGATGCGGCGGCAGGCCCCAACTTGGCACCGTCCCCATCGCCATGAGGTACGCTCCGCGGTGGTGATAGACGACGCCTTTTGGCCGGCCCGTTGTGCCGGAGGTATAGTTGAGCGTGAAGGCCTGCCATTCATCACGCAGCTTTTCCCCGCGATACTCCGGATCACCTTCACTCACTAAATCGCTATAGAGTATGGTTTTTTCTGGAATGTCGGGCCGCGTAAGGGCCGACTGATCATCAATCAAGATAATCTCTGGCGAGCCGTCGCATTGCGCCAAGGCTGCCTCGACGACAGGCCACAATTCTCGGTCCAGAATGAAGAGTTTGGTTTCAGCATGATCAATAATATAGGCAATAGTGCCGGCATCAAGCCGCGTATTAATCGTGTTGAGCACCGCTCCAGCCATGCCTACGGCAAAGTGGAGCTCGAACATTTCCGGCGTGTTAAAAGCCAAGACCGAGACTGTATCATTTTTACCTATGCCGCGCTGATGAAGACTAGAGGCCACACGGCGACACCGCGCCCTCACCTCACGCCAATTATACCGCGTGTTATTGTAAACCAGAGCGTCCCGTTCCGGATAAATATCGGCCGTTCGCTCCAAAAAGGAGAGCGGTGAAAGCGGCACATGATTAGCACCTGTCTTTGGAAGATCGTCATAACCTTGCGGCATACCTAGTTCCTAACAGCTTTTCCATTATCAAGTAATGTGCGAATCCGGTCCTGCGTTTCAGGCGTTTTTACGAGACGCAAAAAGGCGCGGCGCTCGGCGTCATAGAGGTCTTGCTCGCTCCACAACGTTCCGGCGTCGACTTCCCCGCCTGTGACAATCTCCGCGATTTGTGTTGAAACAAATACGTCATGCTTAAAGAATTTGCCGTTCTTGAACATGTCTTCGGCCCATAGAACCATTTTGTAAAAACTGGCCCGGCCCGGCATGGCGATGGGTTCACGTATGAGGGGCTTTTGTTCTGACGCATCAATGATGGCAGCCATCGATTCTGCAAAAAGCCTATCACGATTGTTCACGAACCGATCATTCTCTCGCAGCATAGCAAGATCATGCGCAAGAGTTGGCGAGCTAGCGGTTTTGCCAAAGCCCAGCGACATAAACGCTTCCCACGCCGCTGCCGTGACATCGCCGTCTTTTTTCTCAATCCAGCGGTAGAGCGTTTCTTTGCACCCGCCGCCTGCCGGGATCACGCCGACACCGCTCTCGACCAATCCCATATTGGAGTTGGCGTGGCAGATGACCTGTTTACCGTGGAGGACAACCTCAAAACCGCCGCCAAGTGACAAGCCGACAGGAGCAACAACAACTGGAAAGTCTGCTGTGGTCATTTTGTGAACAGTTTGCTGGAAGTGATTGAGAAAAGCGTCAAGACCGTCCCAATCTTCCGCTTCAAAAAACGCGCGCACGGCGTTGAGGTTGACGCCACAGGAAAAATGCTGCGCATCATTGTGCACAATGAGGCCGAGCATCTTATCGTTATCGACAACATTCAAAGCCTGTTCAAGAATTTGCATGGAGCCTGCGCCGAGCGCATTGGCTTTGGAGTGAAACTCGACCACAGCCACCCCGTCAACATCATACCAGCTCGCTTCGTCATTCGTACCCGCTGTTGAAAGTTCTTTTTTTCGATCATTAAAACGTAAGGTCCCTTCTGGCCGCTCGATCTCCTGCCAACCGCCGCCATAGGTTCTGACTTTCAAGCCGTCGTAAAAAGTCGACCCTGTAGCCTGACGCAAATATTCTGGCACGGGGCGCTGTTCGGACTTGAGACGGGTAATGAGATAATCCGCGCCGATTTCATCAATCAGCTCGAACGGGCCTTTAATCCAGTTATATCCCATCTTCATAGCGTCATCCACGCCGACAGGATTATCCCCAACTTCAGGTACGAGCGACGCGGCATAAGATAGGACGTCAGACATCACCTTCCACGCATAATCACCATATTTTGTGGTGTCTTCAAGGACATGGATGATGCCCGCTTTTTCGGCTTTGAGTGCAACAGGGATTTGCAAGTTTTTTACGGGTTCGTATTCACCCGTGTGCAGATTGACGACCTGTTTCTCACCGTCTTCCTTACGGTAGAAACCCGCTCCGGTCTTACGGCCACGCTGGCCATTGGCGATCATAATTTCCATGAGGCTCAACTTGTTGCCGACATCATGAAAAGCATCGCTTTGCGGCAGGATGGAGACCAGGCTGCTAGCGACATCTGACATTAGGTCAATGCCGATGAGATCATACAAGCCGAACACGCCTGTCTTCGGGATACCCATAGGTCGCCCAAAGATGGCGTCAGCCTCTTGCGGGGACAGGCCCATATCATTTGCCGCGTGGAGCGCCGCTTGTATGGCGTAGCAGCCCACACGGTTACCCAAGAATCCGGGAGTATCTTTACAAGGCACTACGCCTTTACCGAGGCGTTCATCGCAGAAGGTGTGGAGCTGCGCCATAACAGCAGGATCAGTATCCTCCCCCGCCACCAATTCGAGCAACGGCATAAACCGGACCGGGTTGAAAAAATGGGTTATAGCGAACCGCTTGCGGAAGTCGAGCGGCATATCCTCAACCAGTAACTTGATGGGGATGGTAGAGGTGTTCGACGAGATGATTGCGCTATCTTTGCAGACCGCATCGAGCTTTTTATAGAGGTCTTTTTTCAAATCCAGCCGTTCGAGAATGGCTTCGGCCACCCAATCACAGTCTGCGAGCTTATCGAAATTATCGCGGATGTTTCCGACACTGATACGGCCTGCAATGTCAGGGGAGAGAATGCCGGGATCCTTAGGGTTGGAAATCCGGTCCAGCCCCTTTTGCGAGAGTGCGTTCACATCCCCGCTGTCGCTCGGAAGGTCGAGCAGCAAAACATCACAGCCCGCATTCGCCGCCTGCCCGGCAATACCTGCGCCCATAGTGCCTGCGCCGATAACGGCTACTTTTTTAATACTCATGCGGCAGCTCTCTTACTTTGAACGGGCTCGATAAAGGCGCGTAAGGCCGCTAAAGTCTTTTTAGGCGCTTCCAGCGGGAGCATATGGCCGTAGCCTTCAATAATTGTCGGCGTCACGCCCATAGACTCGGCTAGAGCTAAACCTGATTTAATAGGCGTCATTTTATCTGCGCTCGCGAGAATGCAATGGGAAGGTATGTCCAATGAGGCCGCAATCTCAGCTCCGACTTTGTAATCGGCGCAAGCCTGCAAATCCGCTGCGAGGGGATTGCGGCTCATTATCGCGCGGGAAATGGCAATTGGCTGCATGCCCGGAACAGAGCTGATGCCCATATGCGCGCCCGGGCCGAAGCCCCAATTACACATCATATGAGCGGCCTTGGCGGATGACGCTTTGGCCGTATCTATTAAGGCCTGATTTACGGGGATAGCCGCTGCGGTGCCGACCGCCGTGAGAGACAGCAATTTTTCAGGCGCGGCTTTCGCGAGCTCCAAAGCCGACAAAAAACCCTGACTGTGCCCGACCACATGAGCCGCCTTCACGCCTGCCGCCTTAAGGAAGTTTGAAAGCCACGGGCCGCTCTCTTCGATAGATACGAACGCCTCCCCGCCTGATAGGCTATGACCTGGTAAATCAGGCGCGAGAACGGAGTATCCATGATAAGCAAACCAGCGCGTTTGGAGCGCCCATGTGCGATGATCGCCACCCGAGCCATGCAGAAACAGGACAGTCGGCAAATCAGAGTTAAAGTCCTTACCCCCTGTCGCGACATAAACAGGGGCTTTGTTGATTGTAAGATCCATTAGCCAGCCGCCCGTTTTGCCGCTTTCAGTCCTTTGGCAAAATCCGCTTGAATATCTTTAATATCCTCCAGGCCGACGGAAACACGTATAAGGTCTTCGCTAATGCCCGCGGCTTCCATAGCGTCTTTCGTAAGACGGGAATGAGTCGTACTGCCCGGGTGCAGCACAAGTGTGCGGCTGTCCCCAACATTGGCCAGGTGGCTGGCGAGGCTCACAGTATTGATAAATGCCGCTCCGCCAGCTCGGCCTCCAATCACGCCAAAACATAACATGGAGCCCGCACCTTTGGGAAACATCTGCGCAATGTGAGGCTCGGCATCGATTTCCGGATGGCGCACCCATGTAACGCCGTCCTGTTCGGCCAGCCACTCCCGCAAGGCCACCGTATTGGCGACATGTTTCTGCATACGCAGCTCTAAGGTTTCAACGCCCTGCAAAATTAGAAACGCATTATGCGGCGAGAGGGCTGCGCCAAGGTCTCGCATCGCTTCGCTCCGAATTTTCATAACGAATGCCGTTGGGCCAAATTCTTCCCAGAATTTCATACCGTGGAATGGAGCGTAAGGCTCAGTCATTTCGGGGAACCGTCCATTCCCCCAATCGAAATTGCCGCCGTCAATGATACATCCGCCAATAGCCGCGCCGTGACCGCCAATCCATTTTGTAACGGAGTGGACAACAATATTGGCACCGTGCTCCAGTGGGCGATTTAGCGAGGGTGTGGCAAATGTAGCATCCACAATCACGGGTACGCCAAGCTTATTCGCAATTTCAGATATTTGCGGCAGGTTGGACACCTGCATTCCCGGATTAGAAATCGATTCGCAGAAGACTATTTTCGTATTCGGCTTGATGGCGTTTTTTAATGCCACAGGATCATTCACATTAATAAAATCTGTGGTGACACCAAACCGTTTCAAAGTGTGACGCAAAGTCGTCGCGGTCGACCCGTAAATCTGCTCTGAACTGACGATGTGATCGCCTGCCGAACACAGCGTGATGAAGGTTGCAAACAGAGCCGACATGCCGGAGGCCGTGCAAATCGCCCCTGACCCGCCCTCAAGAGCTGCTAATCTCTGCTCCAGCACGGCAACTGTCGGATTGGAGATACGCGAGTAGATATGCCCGCCCTGCTCCACATTAAACAACGAAGAGGCCTGATTAACACTGTCAAAAGCGTAGGAGGTTGTCTGGTAAATCGGCACCGCCCGTGAGCCGTAATCGCTCTCCGGCCTATAGCCTGTATGCAAGGCGATTGTAGCGGGCTTTAAGTAAGAAGAATTTGTCATAGGGATTGTTTAGGCGGAGCATGCCCACCTGCCAACGGTTTTTTCGCACTATAGCGAGTCCTTATTTTACGGTCTAAATAAGTCTTATCCCCCTGCTCTTAGGTTGAAGGCGCTACTGTTTGAGATAGTATTGCGCCATGGGATACTCTGGGTTTCGCATATTGAAAGAGGCATTGACGGGTCATAAAGGCTGGAAACCTGCATGGCGCAAAGCCGAACCGCAAGCCGAATACGATATTATTATCATTGGCGGCGGCGGACATGGGCTTGCAGCGGCTTACTATCTCGCCTCGAAATTTGACCAAAAACGCATTGCGGTGCTTGAAAAAGGGTGGATTGGCGGCGGAAATATTGGGCGGAACACGACCATCATCCGGTCCAATTACATGCTTCATGAGAATGAAGGGTTTTATGAATTTTCATTGAAGCTTTGGGAAGGCCTTGAGCAAGACGTCAATTACAATGCGATGGTCAGCCAGCGCGGCATCCTCAATCTCTATCATTCTGATCCGCAGCGCGATGCTTATGCTCGGCGCGGCAATGCCATGATATTGAACGGGGCCGATGCGAAGCTTTTGGACCAAGATGGCGTGCGGAAGCTCTACCCGTTCCTGAATTTCGACAATGCCCGCTTCCCCATTCAAGGCGGATTGCTACAACCGCGCGGCGGGACGGTTCGTCACGATGCGGTCGCGTGGGGCTATGCGCGGGCAGCGGACAAGCGCGGCGTAGACATTATCGAAAACTGCGAGGTCACAGGCTTTGATATCAAGAACGGGACATGCACAGGCGTACAAACAACGCGCGGACGAATTGGCGCAAAAAAGGTCGGCGTCGCCGTAGCGGGCAATAGCTCCCGTGTTATGGCGATGGCGGGAATGCACTTGCCGATTGAGAGCCACGTGCTGCAGGCTTTTGTTAGCGAAGGTCTTAAACCTATAATTCCCGGGGTTATAACCTATGGCGCGGGGCACTTCTATGTCAGTCAATCTGACAAGGGCGGCTTGGTCTTTGGCGGAGATATTGACGGTTATAATAGCTACGCCCAGCGCGGAAACCTGCCGGTTGTGGAGGATGTTTGCGAGGGGGGCATGAGCCTCATGCCGATGATTGGCAAAGCGCGGCTTTTGCGTATGTGGGGCGGGATTATGGATATGTCGATGGACGGCTCGCCCATTATCGACAAGACGCATATTGAGGGTCTCTATTTCAATGGCGGCTGGTGCTATGGCGGCTTCAAGGCCACACCTGCGAGCGGCTACAGCTTTGCTCACCTCCTCGCCACGGATACGCCGCATGAGACCGCAAAAGCGTACCGGCTCGATCGGTTCTCACGCGGTTTGATGATTGATGAAAAAGGACAGGGCGCACAGCCCAACCTGCATTAGTCATGATCATCAATCACCCGCTCCTCGGCCCGCGCGATGCCTCAGAATTCACCTATCTAGGGGATGCCGCGCTTATGCACCGTCCTGACCCGAAATCCGAGACGGCACAGGATGATTTCTACCGCTATCAATACTTACGCAAAAACCCGCCATGTGAGCACAGGGAGCTGTGGTATCATGAACAAGGTGACCGCAGCTGGCTCATTGTGACCCGAAACATCAGTACCCATGATATCACCAAAGTCGAACTCGCGCGGGATGTGGCCCGGAAAACAACAACGGCCAAGACATGAGCCTTGTCGATATAACTAAGCCGCTCAACTTCACCTTTAATGGCAAAGCCTATCAGGGGTTTGAAGGCGACACATTAGCGTCCGCCCTACTCCGCAATAAAATCAAAGTCGTTGCGCGGAGTTTCAAATATCACCGTCCTCGGGGAATTATGGGGGCCGGTTCTGAAGAACCTAATGCGCTTGTAACTCTGGTGGGCGGCGGGACGAGCGAGCCCAATCGCCGCGCGACGATGATAAAGCTCTTTGAAAACCTTGAAGCCAAAAGTCAGAACCATATGGGTTCCGTCAACTTTGATTTGCTCGCGGTGAACGATATGCTCTCGCCATTTCTAGCGGCGGGATTTTACTACAAGACATTCATGTGGCCCAAAGCCTTTTGGGAGAAGCTCTATGAACCCGTTATTCGCCGCGCGGCGGGCCTTGGGCAGCTTTCGAAAACGCCCGATCCTGACAGCTATGATAAAGGGTTTTTGCATTGTGACCTCCTCATCATCGGCGCCGGTCCTGCAGGGTTACTAACAGCCCTCAATGCGGGCCGAAGCGGGGCTCATGTTATTTTAGCGGATGAAGATTTCCGCATGGGTGGACGGTTACTCTCCGAGACCTACGACGTTAATTTGGCGGCTGGAGTGGATTGGGTTTCGAGCGTCGTAGCAGAATTGCATAGCCTCAACAATGTTCGCCTCATGCCGCGCACCACGATCTATGGTGTGTATGACCATGGCACTTATGGGGGGCTTGAAACCAAAACCGATCAAATAGGCCTCAAAGGCGCGAAACAGGTCTTATGGCGGATTTATGCCAAGCAGTCAGTCTTGGCCACAGGCGCAACCGAGCGCCCCATCGCCTTCGCTAATAATGACCGCCCCGGCATTATGCTGGCAAGCGCCGTTCGGACATACCAGAACAGGTATGGTCTTGAATTTGATAATCTCGCGGTTTTATCCAACAATGATGACGCCCTTCAGACACAGGCCGCGCATCAGCTGGACACACGTCAAAACCAATGGGTGAACAACACGGCAGGACGCAAGGGCTTAACGTCTATTCAGTTAAATAGCGGAGAAAAATTGCCCGTAAACGTCCTAGCCGTATCGGGCGGTTGGAATCCAAATGTTCACCTCACTTGCCACAAACGCGGACGGCCCAAGTGGAATGAAGCCCTTGCCTGCTTCGTGCCGGATGAGAAAAACCTCCCGGCAGAAATGCACGCGATAGGTGCAGCGAATGGGACATTTTCTACCCATGGGGCCTTCAAAGAGGCCAATGCGGTCTCCGAAAATCTGGGTTATAAAACAAGCGACTTACCAGAAGCCAAAGATGCCCCTATCAATGTCACGCCGTTTTGGCATGTCAAAGGCACGAAGCGGGCCTGGGTTGATTATCAGAACGACGTCACAAGCAAAGACATTACCCTCGCCCACCAGGAAGGCTTTTCTTCAGTTGAGCATGTGAAACGCTACACAACACTCGGTATGGCGACGGATCAAGGCCGCACGTCCAACGTCATCGGCCTTGCCGTGCTTGCCGAAGCCACAAATCAGACTATCCCGCAAACGGGTACAACCATTTTCCGCCCGCCCTATACGCCCGTCCCGATCGGCGCTTTCGCGGGCGCCCACCGCGGACAGCATTTCAAACCCATTCGCCTGACACCTAGCCATACATATGCCGAAGAAAACGGGGCTACATTCGTCGAGACTGGCTATTGGAAACGCGCGCAATGGCTTGCGCGAAACGGTGAACAAGGCTGGCGCGACAGCGTTGACCGCGAAGTTTTAATGACAAGAAACTCGGTGGGAATTTGCGATGTGTCGACGCTTGGCAAAATTGATTTACAAGGTAAAGACGCAGGTAAGTTCCTCAACAAAGTTTACGTCAACACATTCAGCACGTTGAAAGTCGGCAAGTGCCGTTATGGCCTTATGCTGCGCGAAGACGGTATCGCTATGGACGACGGCACAACAGCGCGGCTCTCCGACACGCATTATGTTATGACGACGACAACGGCCAAAGCGGGCCCCGTTTTCAGGCATCTTGAATTCTGCCGGCAAGTGCTCTTCCCGGACATGGATGTACACTTCATTTCAACAACTGACCAATGGGCGCAATATTCCGTGGCGGGCCCAAATGCCCGCAAGCTCCTACAAAAAATTATCGATCCCGAATTTGATATTTCCAACGAGGCGTTCCCTTATATGGCCTGCGGCGAGTTCACTATTTGCGGCGGGTCGCGCGCGCGGCTTTTCCGGCTCTCCTTTTCCGGAGAGCTCGCTTACGAAATCTCCGTTCCGGCCCGATACGGCGATGCGCTCATCCGCGAAATGATGGCGCAGGGCGCTGAATTTGACGCGATCATGTACGGCACGGAAGCCCTTGGCGTGATGCGCATAGAAAAAGGTCATGCGGCCGGCAATGAACTGAACGGCACAACAACCGCTTTAAACCTTGGTCTCGGCGGTTTCGTCTCCAAGAAGAAAGATTGCATCGGCAAAGTCCTTTCGCAGCGCGAAGGCTTGGCCGGAGAGAACGTTTTAAACCTGGTCGGATTTATGCCCTTAGATGAGAGCGATAAGCTGACGAATGGCGCGCATTTCATCAATACGGGCGATACGCCTTCTCCGGAAAATGATCAAGGTTACATGACATCGGTAGCTTGGTCGCCAATGCTAAAGACTTACATCGGACTCGGGTTTTTAAAAGGCGGGAAAGCCCGAATGGGCGAAACGTTGCAGGCCAAAGACTTCGTGCGCAAAAACCACGTGGATGTGAAAGTCGTGAGCCCGCATTTCTTTGATTCAGAAGGAGCGCGGCTCCGTGTATAAACTCTCGCCGACATTACCATTGAGTGGATTCGAACGTAAATGTCCTAGCTTCGAGGTCACGGAAAATTACATCGGCGAGTGCGTATCTCTCGCTATGGCCATCGGGCAGGAAGAAGCCTTTTACGCCGCATTTAGAAAAGCGTTCGGCATAGACCCGCCGCCGCCATCGCAGGCCGTTCAAATTAAAGACGGCTGGGCTCTATGGTCGGGCGCGAGCCAGTACATGCTGTTACTGGACGGTGAAAACATCCGCGCTGACCTTGGCGTCGCGGCGAAATTCGAAGGTTGCGCCTATGCCACACTGCAAACAGATGGATGGGCTTCGACAAATATTACGGGTGAGCGCGTCCACGACGTGCTCGAACGTTTCATCCCGCTTGACCTGCGCCGTGCACCCATAAATTTCTCCGCACGTACCAGCGCCCATCACATTGCGGTTATCGTCATGAAATTCGGCGAGGATAAATATCAGCTCATGACACCCCGGAGCTCGGCGCGCTCATTTTTGGAAGGTCTCGTCCATACCTGCGAAAATATATTAGGCTAGAAATTCTAACAGGTGTTTTAGGGCGAAATTGGGTGGATCCAACTGTACAAGGTGACCCGCATTCGGAACAGGCTTAAATTCTGAAGTGGGCATGGCATCCGCCAAACGGCGACCTGTTTCAATAGGATCCACCACTCATCTTTTCACCCCAAAGAATTTGAACAGGGTAACGGATGTCTTTGTAACGCGGCTCAACCTCATCTGTGTATGTCTGGTCAGCTTGCGCGATTTGGCGGTAAAACGCCGCTTGCCCACCTTCCGAAAGCCAAGGGCTGACAAGGGAGTCAAAATCGTCTTTCTCTAATTCGCCAAATAATGCGGCTCGAATATAGGTTTCGACGATTGCCTTATGGATATAGGCGGGCACACCCGCAAAAGCTGTTTCATGTTAACGGACATGCGCGAAAAAAGGCGATCCCAAGGGGCCAGCGCCACGACGACCAGAAGCGCATATCGCTTAAAATCATACCCGCCCAGAAGATGTGCGCGAAGTGTGATAGCACCGCCAAAATCATGTGCCACAATGCTAGGGTTCCCTAACTCCCAATAGTCCAGTAGTTGCCCAAAAATCTCGGTTTGCTTATCAAGAGAAACCGTTTGGCCTTTATGCATGTCCGATTGGCCATACGCAATCAAATCATAATAATAGACTTGTTGTGACTGTGCGAGCACGGGGGCCAATATATGCCAAGTGAATGACGACCACGGCGTTCCATGAACGAGCACAATAGGTGCACCCTAACCGAGCGAGCCATATGTGACAACGCCTTGGTCTGTTTGGAAGGTTCCGGTAAGCTCCAGAATTAGCTAATATTACTATCCGGGAAACTCGCTTTTTTCTCATCCATATATTTAATGAGCTTGGCATCAATTTCCGGGTCGAGTTCTGGCGGCTTATATTCCGCGAGCATGGTTTTGTAGACTTGTGCCGCGCGGTCTTCGGCGCTTGTAGACCCGTCTTCAACCCACTGTTCAAAGCTATTATTATCCGAGACTTTGGATTGGTAAAAGGCCGTTTTGAAATTCTTCTGTGTGTGCTCACAACCGAGGAAATGCTGCCCCGGGCCAACTTCGGCAATGGCGTCCATCGCTTGACCATTGGCTGACATGTCCACGCCTTTGGCGAAAACCGCCATCATGCCCGCTTGATCCGCGTCCATGATGAATTTCTCATAGCCCATTGCGAGGCCTCCCTCGAGCCAACCCGCCGTGTGGAGCATGAAGTTCACGCCCGCGAGTAGACCTGTTTGCAGGGAGTTAGCCGACTCATATCCGGCTTGGGCGTCCGGCACTTTGGAGGCATTAAACCCGCCTGCGGAACGGAACGGCACGCCAAGGCGGCGTGCAAGCGCGGCGCTTGTGTTTATGATAAGCGAGGCTTCAGGCGTTCCGAATGTCGGCGCGCCTGTTTGCATAGACATGGATGTGACAAAATTCCCGTAAATCACCGGAGCGCCAGGACGCACCAGCTGTGTCAGAGCCATGCCCGCAAGACCTTCCGCCAGGCTTTGCGCGGCAACCCCGGCAGCCGTAACAGGCGACATCGCGCCGGAAACAACAAATGGGCTCGGCATGGCGCACTGTCCGGCGCGCGCATAGTTTTTGAGCGCGCCCAGCATAACGCGGTCCCATGTCATAGGCGAGTTTGCATTAATCAAATTCACCAAGACACAATTTTCATCGACGAAGTCATCTCCGAATACAATCTTGACCATATCAATTGTATCCAGCGCGCGCTCTGGCTGCGTGACGCTGCCCATAAAGGCTTTGTCTGAATATTTGATGTGGCTGTAATTCATGTCGAAATGGCGCTTGTTCACGGGCAAGTCGACCGGCTCGCACACCGTACCGCCGCTATGATGCAGGGTCGGCGACATATAGGCCAGTTTTACAAAATTACGGAAATCTTCGATGTTCGCGTAACGCCGCCCGCCTTCTTTTGAGTACACAAATGGCGGACCGTAGGCGGGCACAAGCACCGTATTATTGCCGCCAATTTGTACATTATTGGCCGGGTTACGTGCGAATTGAGTAAATTCCTTTGGGGCTGTTGCTTGAACGATTTCCCGGCACATACCGCGAGGGAAACGCACACGCTCCCCGTCAGCCGTCGCGCCAGCTTTTACGAAATAATCGATAGACTCTTGGTCTTCCTGAATGTTGAGCCCGACCTCTTCCAAAAGCGTATCTGCATTATGCTCCAGCTGTGCCAAATCCGTATCGTTCAAAACAGAATAAGTCGGAATATTACGTTTGATATAAGGGTCTCTTGGCGCCGTCTCCGCAGCACTCGCGGCAGCCCGGCCTGCACGGCCCCCTGTACGTCCTCGTCTTGCCATAATAGCCTCCTTTATCTTTCTCGCCTGCGGCGACGTTTTGTTTTGTCTACTGACGCGGCTTGCGCCGTGGGAAATTTCATCGCGCCCACAAAGTAGTCTTGGAATTTAGGCTCCAAAGCCGTTTCCATTTTTTCGATTGTCTTGACGGCTGCGATAATTTTATTTTTCTTATCCACATTCAAAAGCGCCATGGCCGCCCCCATACCTGCCGCATTTCCAATGGAGCGAATTTTATCGGCAGGGGCGTTAGGAATGATGCCAATATCCGCTACATATTTACTGTCCAGGTGTGTTCCGAAAGCCCCGGCCAACAGGACCTCATCAAACGCCTCACAGTTCAAGCTCTCTGCCAATAGCTGCGCTCCCGCATACAAGGCGGCTTTCGCGAGCTGCACGGCGCGGATATCAGTTTGCTTTATAAAGATTGGGTTGTTGGGTTTATTGACGAGACAATATTTCCAGACATTTCCCTCTTTAGAAAAACGGTGCGGGGCGGCCTCAGGAATGAACAGCCCGCTTTGATCCAGCAGGCCAGCATTGGCAAGTTCAACCATCACTTCGAAAATACCGGACCCGCATATACCGACAATGCGGTGCGCGCCGAGACTGCCGTCCGTGTCGGATATCCAATCATCATGACCGATAATTTTGACTTTCCCATCTTTGGTAATCGGATCAATCCGCACGCGCTCAATCGCGCCGACGCTCGCGCGCACACCGGAGCTTATTTCTGCACCCTCCAGCGCGGGCCCCGTAGGCGAAGAGGCCGCAGCGACTTTGCCGTTATGCGAGAGAACAATTTCAGCATTGGTGCCGATATCAACCAGCAGAACCGAGCGGTCTTTCATCGTCTCCATTTGAGTCAAATAGGCGGCTGCAGTATCGGCGCCCACATGCCCCCCGATAAGGGGAAACCAGGAAATGCGCGCGACTTCGGATAGTCCCATATCAAAATTCTTCGCAGGCACATCGAGCCAATCTTTCACGGCCAAGGAAAAGGGCGCAAGCCCCAATTCAACCGGATTAATACCGTTGAAAATATGATGCATGATCGGATTGCCCACCATAGTGATTTCAAGGAGTTGGTTAGGCTCAAGGCTTAGCTCTTCAATCGCCTCATTCAACATGGTTGAAACTTGCCCGCGAATATCCGCTGTAAGCTTATGTTCGCCACCCTTGTTCATCATCACATAGGAGACTCGGCTCATGAGGTCTTCGCCAAACCGGATCTGCGGATTCATCGCGGCTTTCTCAAAGACAAGCGCGCCCGTCGCTAGATTGTAAACATAGAGCGCAACGGACGTTGACCCGACATCAATCGCTGCGCCGAAAAGATCAAATGGGGACGGGGGCCACACATCGATAATCTCTCTCTCGTCCCTCACAACACATATCACTGTGCGTTCATTCTGCGCCAATATGGGCTGCAGCTTGGTGAGAACCCTATGGGTGGGAACACCGGTTACACCTAAGTCCGCAAGCATAGCCGAGAGCGTTTCACTATCGCACGGATTATCCTCCAATGTTGGTACTGGAAGTTTAAGCATATGCAGCTTTATCGCCGGGTTAAGATCTGTTTCGAAGGCCGTGCTTTTCTTTTGGATGGAGCTTTCCGTCTCCCGCGCATCTGCAGGAATATTGACAACAAGATCGCCCTGAACTTTCGTTCTACAAGACAAGCGGCGGCCATCATTGAGTTCGCCGTCATGGATGGCTTTCTTCTCGGTTGGCGACAATTTAGACGCGCTCTCGGTCAGAACTTCAATGTTAAATTTAGCGTGTTTTCCGGGGTCAATTTCAATTTGGCACCGCTTACAAAGCCCCTTGCCGCCGCAGATAGATTGAATATCCACGCCAGCCTCAAGTGCTACGTCAAATACGCTTGCGCCCGTTTCCGCTGACGCGCGTTTGCCCGAGGGCGTAAATATGACCGTATGCGTTCCCATATTAGCTGCGAAGTGTTCCTTTCGGGACAGTATCAAATTGCAGGAGGCCATCCGAAATCTCGTAATAGGCCCCCTTCTCCGATACAAAGATATGGCCTTTAGCTTCCAGCCCTGTTGTATCATCAATATTACCGGCAAGTACACTCATCGTTGGCCGCGTCGGCATATCCCAGAACAGATAACTCCCGCAGGTTTCGCACTGTCCAGATGAGGATTTTTCAGAGATTGGAAGCCAATGAATCGGTCCTTTGATAACCACGTTCTCCCTCAGGGCCCCAGCTGCCGCTATGTAATGGCCCGTCAAATGTTGGCACTGCTTACAATGGCAATACCAGATATCTGACAGATCTTTGGCCGTAAAAGTCACGGCGCCACAAAGACAATGGCCCGTATGTGTTTTAACCGCGTCTTCGGCCACGGCGCCCTCCCCGGCCACGTCCAGCTTCGCCTTCCGCTGGCGCAGGGCGGTAATGCTTGATCCAATTTGCACAGCTAGGATCATTACCATTGAGCACATCCGCTGCCCTGACGGCGGGCACAAGGCCATCGTCGAGCGGGTTGACGATAGCCGACGTCATACCGGCGCAAGCCAGCATAGGCAGAAACGCGTTATTGACCGTATGCCGATTGGGCAATCCAAAGGCCACGTTCGACGCCCCGCATGTCGTATTCACACCCAGCTCATTCCTGAGTCGGTGTAAGAGTTTAAACACATCCTTGCCTGCAGAATTGACGGCGCCTACAGGCATGACGAGGGGGTCCACGACAACATCTTCGGGCTTGATGCCATAATCAGAGGCCCGGTTTACAATCCGTTTGGCGACCTCAAAGCGAACATCGGGATCTTCCGATATACCTGTATCATCATTGGAAATGGCGACGACTGCGCAATCATATTTTTTTACAAGCGGGAGGATACGTTCCATGACCTCTTCTTCAGCCGTCGTCGAATTGAGAAGCGGGCGGCCTTTGTAGACCTTCAACCCAGCTTCCAGTGCGTCCATGATAGAGCTGTCGATACAAAGCGGCGCATCGGTTAGTCCTTGAATGAGCGGGATGACTTCGGACATTATAAGAGGTTCATCCGCAAGCGGCACGCCGACATTGACGTCCAGCACCTGCGCCCCAGCGGCCACCTGTGCCAAAGCTTCTTTTTTGACACGCCAATAGTTGAACTCTTTAAGCTCTTTCGAAAATAGTTTCCGGCCTGTCGGATTGATACGTTCACCAATCATAGTGAAAGGCTCATCAAAACCGATGATGACCTCTTTGGTCTCGGATGCGAGAATTGTTCGTGCCATTATATTATCCTAACTAACGGTGCCGATTGATGTTTCAGATTCCCCGGGAGACCACGGCGTACGGCCCTCCAAAACGCCAGAGCGCTTGACTACATCGCCTACCCATTTTTCTTGACGATAGGCCATGATATGAAGCCCGGAGACACCTGGTATCTCTTTGATTTCCTGCATCAACTCCACGCAGATGTTTCGTCCCTCACGCGCGGGTTTCTTCGCATCATTTAGACGCTTGATAATATGGTCTGGGATATGAATGCCGGGAACATTCTCCCGCATCCAGCTCGCTGTGCGGCCGGAGGAAACCACCCCCACACCTATCAGGATATAACACTTCTCAGTCAGGCCACTATCGACAGCTTTCGCCATGAAGTCCTTCAACATTGGCACATCGAAACAATATTGAGATTGGATATATTCTGCGCCGGCATTGATTTTTTTGGCTAGTTGATCGACACGATTTTCAATCGGCGGAACAAAAGGATTAATCGTTGAGCCGATAAACAACCGCGGCGGCATGTCCAGTTTTCGTCCGCTTAGAAATTGGGATTTATCCCGCATCATGCGGAGCGTTTTTGTTAAGGAAACGCTATCCAAATCAAACACAGGTTTTGCCTCTGGATGGTCCCCAGCTCCTACATCGTCGCCGGTCAAAGACAACACATTACAGACACCCAGCGCTGCCGCGCCAAGTGTGTCACCTTGTATTGAAATACGGTTTCGGTCCCGGCAAGAGATTTGTAAAATTGGGGAGTATCCTACCCGAGTGAGTATCGCGCAAACGGCGAGACTAGACATGTGACAGTTCCCGCCCGAACCGTCCGTCGCGTTTATCGCATCCACGTAGCCATCGAATAATTTGGCGCGGTTCAAGACCTCATCGGGGTCAGCGGAATCCGGCGGGGCGATTTCCGTGGTTAGCGCGAACTGACCAGATCTCAGTACACGTTCAAAACGGCCATGGGAAACATGGCCATCAAGCATGGGCAAAGGATCACCTGGGTTTGTGCCGTGCTCTTCAATATTATGGATATACTCATACATGAGGTTATATTTCCTCCCGCGCCAGCTTGAGCCAAGTCGATGTTCCTTTGGCGCGGTGATCAACGGCAAATTCATTTTCCTTAATGGTCTCGCCGCCTTTCATACGCGAGGCCCCATCCCAAGCCTGCACCCAAACACATCGCATTTCAGGTTTCACCTCACACATGCCATTGGCTCGCACGCCCCCGCATGGGCCGTTCCGCAGAGTTTTCGGGCAGTTCATCGGGCAGCTCATACCTGTTTTGGACAGCGCACAATCGCCGCACATTTTACAGTCAAACAGAAACCCTTTGACGCCAGCTTCCATTGCGGTGATGGGTTTATCCAGTTTCTTGCCAAAGATTTTTGTCGTGCCTTTTAAGATGGCTAAGATGGCAGGGTTCACCCCGTTGTAGAGACGCTCCATAAAACGCGAGTGCTTAACTGACCAAAGCCGAACGCTATACATAGGTCATCTCTTTTGGGGTAAGCCCCCCTATGAAGGACGCTAATTCGCCGTAGCCCACATTGCGGTGTTCAAATTCTAGTTCGAGAAAATCCGCAGCCTTTTTTGCTTTAGCGATCAGATCATCCGTTGGGGCTTGCGAGATATAAATCAGCCGTTTGTAATGTTCGAAATAGGTCTCTTTCAGATTGGGATAGCGGTCGATGCCGAAGCCTTTGACAATCAAGGTCTCAAAGAACCGGACGAGGTAATCTGTTAGGAAAAAAGTTCCTAGTTCCTCTTCCATCATATCGTCAAATTTAGGCAGACCGGAGTAGAAAGCATAACAATGCGCTCCCGGTAGGCGTTCTGTTTTGGCATATTTTTCCATCATTCGGTCGAGACCGCCGCCCGTACCGCAATCCCCGTAGCCGATAAGAATGCGATCATAATTATAGCCGTCTTCGTCGATAATCTTCTCCAGGCCCGGGACAATTTTATTTGGGAAATTATGGTATCCTGCCGGTAAGCATTTCAGATCAAAAACGCCGTCCGCCAATGCCAGATTCTCTCTCACAGCCAAAATTTCTTTAGCCAGCGCCCCGCAGGCAATTATCAGTGTTTTATGCGGGGATTTTTCCATGCGCGCGCCTAACGGTTCTTACCCATTATGGTTTTCGCCAGCTCTGAACTCATAGCCGCATCACGCCCATAGGTATGCGCATTGATAGCATCCGCGAATTCCTGATTAAGCGGCGCGCCGCCGACCATGACAGGTAGCTCTTTTAAGATACCGCGCTTATCAAGTTCCTCGATAACGACGCCCATGTAAGGCATGGTCGTCGTTAAAAGCGCTGACATTCCGAGGATATCCGGCTCGTGCTTCTCAATGGCTTCGAGATATTCTTCGACGGGCGTGTTTATGCCCAAATCGATGACTTCAAAACCAGCCCCCTCTAGCATCATACCGACAAGGTTTTTACCAATGTCATGAATATCGCCCTTGACCGTACCGATGACATATTTCCCAACACTGGAGTTGTTATCACTCGCAGCCAGTATCGGACGAAGCAAATTCATGCCGCCTTTCATAGCATTCGCGCTTTGCAGAACTTCTGGGACGAAAAGAATGCCATCGCGAAAATCAATACCGACAATGCGCATACCTTCGACAAGCGCATCATTGAGCACCATATTCGCATCCCATCCCCGGTCGAGTAGGATCTGCGTTGCTTCTGTCACTTCAGGAATCATACCGTCATAAAGATCGTCCTGCATTTGCTGAACAAGCTCGGTGTCATCGAGGTCTTTTAAGATGATGTCTTCTTCGTCGCTCATATCTGAATCCTTTTAAATCCGCGCTTAAGCTAATCCTACGATCTGTCCGTCTTCGTCTAGCCCGATATCCAGTGCGGCAGGATGGCGAGGCAAGCCAGGCATGCGCATAATCGTCCCGCAAATTGCCACGACGAATCCCGCACCTGCATTCAACGTCGCCTCACGCACCTCAACAGTATGATCGCTAGTCGCACCTAGTTGGGTTGGATCTGTAGAGAAGCTAGACTGAGTTTTCGCAATGCAGATTGGCAAATGTCCAAAACCCATTTTTTCAATAGACCGGAAGGCAATGGCCGCCTCTTTCGCAACGATGATATCATCTGCACGGTAGATTTTCTGCGCCACCTTGCGAACTTTTGAGACAAGCTTATCGCCGTCCTCATACATCAAAGTCACATCGGGCTTTGAGTTTTCAAGACGGGCCTTAACGGCTTTCGCCAAGTCTTCAGCGCCCGCCCCGCCTTCTGCCCAATGACGGGAGATGATCATTTCAACACCCTCACCGTCGCAAACCTTGCGAACCTCTGCGATTTCCGCCTCTGTATCATGAACAAAGTGGTTGAGGGCGACGATAGGCTCGAGACCGAACTTTTTCATATTCTGAATATGACGTTGCACGTTCACACACCCCGCTTTAACGGCGTCAACATCCGCAGGCCCAAGATTGTTTTTGGCAACGCCGCCCTGCATTTTCATAGCCCTAACTGTACAGACAAGAACAACTGCGTCAGGACGCATACCCGTTTGGCGGCACTTAATATCAAGGAATTTCTCGGCCCCTAAATCTGCGCCAAAGCCCGCTTCAGTAACAACAACATCTGCCAATTTCAAAGCCGTTTGAGTGGCGACCGCACTATTGCACCCATGCGCAATGTTGGCGAAAGGGCCACCATGGATGAACGCCATATTATGCTCAATGGATTGAACAAGGTTAGGCTGGAAGGCATCTTTCAAGAGAACTGTAACAGCCCCGTCCGCACCAATATCACGAACTGTCACCGGCTTTTTCTTGTAGGTCTTTGCCACGATGATATCGCCAATGCGTTTTTGAAGGTCTTTCAAATCCGTTGCCAAGCAGAATATCGCCATGATCTCAGAGGCCACAGTGATATCAAATCCGTCTTGACGGACAACACCCTGTGTCGGGCCGCCCATGCCGATAGTGATATTGCGCAGTGCCCGATCATTCATATCGACAACCCGGCGCCATTCTATGCGTCGCGGGTCAATATCGAGTTCATTCCCCCACTGAAGATGATTGTCCAGCATAGCGGAAATCAACGAGTGCGCCGATGTGATGGCGTGAAAATCGCCATTAAAGTGAAGATTGATATCTTCCATAGGGATAACTTGTGCACGTCCCCCGCCTGCTGCTCCGCCTTTCATCCCGAAACACGGCCCGAGGGATGGTTCGCGCAGGCAAACCATAGACTTCACACCAATTTTGTTTAGCCCGTCATTGAGTCCAACACTGGTTGTCGTCTTGCCTTCGCCGGCCGGGGTTGGCGTAACAGCCGTAACTAGAACCAGCTTGCCATTAGGCTTGTCCTTTAAACTGTCTATGTAATCGAGTGAAAGTTTCGCTTTATAATGGCCATAAGGCACGAGGGCATCTGCGGGAATGCCCAGCTTATCTTTGGCCAGCGCCAATAAGGGCTTCATTTTCGCCGCACGGGCGATTTCAATATCAGGCGCACCTGGCGGCGGTAAATCTTGCTGACTCATATTATTTCCCCTAGTGATCCTGCGTAAATTATTTTATCAACTCGCCGAGATTCGGTTAGCCAATAAACGCCATATAATTTAGTATATGCGACACGCTGATTATGGCATGTTTTGCTACCAATTGTGTCAATATTGCACCTCAACGCCGTTATTTATGCTCAGAATAACAAATTGGAATGGTCGCAAATGACACGCTAAATGTGTCTTCTGAACGTCCAAAATATGATAAGTGACTCCCAGATTTATAGGAGACAGGCTTTGAACTCACCCTTCTCGCCGCAAAAGAGAAAAATTGGCCCTGTAGCAGGCCAAGGGCCAAACACGGCTACCGCCCCGTCAACCGAACCTACCGAGAAAACTAAATCCGAACTTTTACAAGCCGGTTATGCCCTACCCGATCAGACCGTTATGCGGCATTATCGTCTGGACCGCATCCTAAACCAGCTGGAAGACAGAAACCTCGCAGGTATATTACTCTTTGACCCCATCAACATTCGCTACGCGCTTGATGCGCGAAACATGTCCATCTGGTCATCACGCAATCTGGCCCGCGCTGCCTTTGTCAGTGCTGACGGTCATACGGTCCTGTGGGATTTTGACCGCTGTGAGCATCTGACAGCTCACCTACCGCTCATAAATGAAGTTCGCTCTGATGCAGGCGCATATTATTTTGCTCATGGTGATAAAGAAAGCCAGTCAGCCGCTAACTTTGCTAGGCAAATTTTGGATTTACTATCCGCTCACGGGGCTGGCAGTCTCGCAGTAGACAGACTTGACCTCGAAGTTACGCACGCTCTGGAAAGCCAAGGCATTAAACTTACCACTGGTCAATCCGTCATGGAACATGCCCGCCTAATCAAAGGGCCCAATGAAATCAAAGCCATGAAATGCGCGGCTTTCGCCTGTATGGAAACGCTTAAAGAAATGGAAGCGGCGACCAAGCCTGGCATGAGCGAAGTCGAAATCTGGTCGTTTCTACACGGGGGGAATATTGCTCGCGGCGGCGAATGGGTCGAGACCCGCCTCCTCGCCTCTGGCCCGCGAACCAATCCGTGGATGGCCGAAGCCGGGCCGCGAATTATGGAAGACGGAGATCTGCTTGCCTTCGACACAGATATGATTGGCCTCTATGGCTATATTTGCGACATGTCGCGCACGTGGCTCGTCGGGGACGGCGCGGCGGCAAAAGAACAAATAGAGCTCTACAAAGTGGCACATGAACATATCGTCCAGAACACACAGATGATGAAACCGGGCGTCTCATTCCGGGAGCTCAGTTTCGGGGGTCATGCCGTGCCCGAAAAATATCGTGCCCAACAATATTGCGTGAAAATGCACGGTGCTGGCATGTGCGATGAGTTTCCAAGCATTTACTACCCTGAACAATTCATTGAAGGGGCTTTCGATTACGACCTGAAGCCGGGTATGGTTTTTAGCGTCGAAGTCTATATTGGAGCTGTTGGCGGGCACGAAGGCGTCAAGCTTGAAGACGAAGTTTTAATCACGGAGACAGACCATGAAGTCATTACGCCTTATCCTTATGATGCCAGATTGTTAGGCCAAGCATGAGCGAAAAACCCGAGATAGAGGACCTAGAACCCGCTGACAGTCCGTGCCAACTTGTGTGTTCAATGGACAAGGAAAGCGGTCATTGTTTTGGCTGCGGGCGAACACAGGACGAAATTGCTTATTGGACGTTGAAATCAGATGACGAACGAGCCGCACTTTTAATCGAACTTGAGAGCCGTATGCCGCCTCTGCGCATCAAACTGGCAGAGCGCCGCAAGCGCCGCCGTGTGAACAAGCGTCGCTCACCTAAACCTGAATAAATGTTCGGAACCGCCACTCGCAATACTCCACAGACAATCGGATTTTTGCTCCTTCCCCAATTCTCGATGATTGCCTTTACTGCGTCCATCGAGCCCCTTCGTGCGGCCAATCGCATAAGCCGGAAATCACTCTACGAATGGAAAACGGCGAGTATTGACGGCGGGCCTGTCTCTGCGAGCAATGGCGTCACAATTACGCCCGATCTTGCGCTGAAAGACGCCAAAGACTGTGATGTGATCTTTGTATGTGCCGGCCTGCGCCCTCACCAAAATGTTCCTCAAAACCTTGGCGGAACACTTCGTGATTTCGCCCGCAAAGGGCTCCCTATTGGCAGTGTATGCACCGGGTCTGTTGCGCTGGCTATGGCGGGACTATTAAAAGGGTATCGCTGCACGATTCATTGGCAAAACATCGAAGGCTTTGCCGAGAGTTTCCCCGCGCTTGATATCACAGCCACTCTCTTTGAAATCGATCGCAATCGCTATACGTGTTCGGGCGGCACTGCGCCGCTCGATATGATGATTCATTCTATCAAGCTCGACCACGGCGATACTCTCGCCCTCAATGTCGCCGAACAAATGCTGCATAATTTTGTGCGCGAACCGCAGGCGGGTCAGCGCATGGCTATTGAGCATAGAACGGGGATCCGTCACCCCAAGCTCTTGGCCGCAATTGCTTATATGGAAGCCCATATTGAAAACCCGATATCCTTGCAGAGTTTATGCACAGAGATCGGCCTGTCTTTGCGGCAGTTAGAACGGTTATTTAAATCGCAAATCGATACGACCCCTGCACGTTATTATCTGGACTTACGGATACGGCGCGCCCGCCAACTCCTACGGCAATCCCCGATGTCGATCATGGAGATCGCGGTCGCAACAGGTTTCAATTCCGCCTCCCACTTCACCCAAGTCTATAAAAAAACTATGGGTTATGCCCCTTCCGAAGAGCGCAAACTCTGACTATTTCCTGCGCTTAAGCACAATTCGGGGATCCGCCCGTAAAATCAGGTTCATAGAGCGTGGCCGCGGAATTGTAACGTAATCGGTTTTTTGCTTTGGAACGCGGCGAACCACCAAACGATAGCTTGCGTAAGCGGCTAATAGGAAATGCACACCCGCCGTAAACGCAAACAGAGCCGATGGGCCGTATTGCGACATCAGAACTGGCGCAGTAGAGGGGCCAAAAACAGACCCCAGACCATAGATTAAAAGCAAGCCACCGCTAATCGCGACAAATTCGTGCGGCTCGGCGAAGTCATTAGCATGGGCCGCGCTCATCCCATAAATTTGCATAGCAAACATGCCGTACAAAGCGCCGCCGATAAGCATCATATTTTGCGATACGGGCGCAAACTGCCAGAGAAACAGCCCTGCCCCAACGCCGCCAATCGAGGACATAATTAAGACCGCCCGGCGGCCGATTTTGTCAGAAATAAATCCCGCAGGCCATTGCAGCATCGCACCGGAAAAAATAACCACACTCATAAATGTGGAGACCATAACAATCGGATGGCCAAGCTGCTGTACGAATACAGGCGCAACGCCCCAAAACGATCCATTGGCCAGACCTACAGCAAAACACCCCACCACGGCGAGGGGCGATGTCTTGATAAGTTTTTTCAAATTGAGGGAGGTTTGCGTCACCGCTGCAGGAGCTTTGGCGGCTGAAAGAGATATTGGGAAAATCGCTGCGCAAATCAGGATTGCGACTAAAGAAAATAGAACAAATTCTCCCGGACCTGCGAGGTTCAGCATAAATTGGCCAACTGTTACTGCGCCCAGATCAACCATGCGGTAGATCGACAGAACTTGCCCGCGTTTATCATTCGGCGCTTGCTCATTAATCCAGCTTTCAATGAGCATATAAAGCCCGGCAAAGCCAAAGCCTGCCAAAACCCGAAGGCCTATCCAAATAGGGATACTCAAAAATATGGCATGGGTAAGCGATGCCGCTGCGATTAAAGCAGACAATGCCGCAAAAACCCGAACATGCCCTACTCTCTTAACAAGGTGCGGCGTCCCAAAGCAGCCGAAAATAAAACCCGCGAAATAGGCCGAGGTCATAAAGCCAATGGCTTCGACCGGGAAACCTTCGATTTGCGCGCGAACGGCAATGAGGGTGGACATAAGACCACCACCGGCCAGCAGAACCGCAGCTGAAACAAGAAGCGCACCAACGGATGTTAGAACTGACTTCATAGCCCATACCTTAAAGTAGCCTAACGGCCCCCGCACCCGAGCGTGCATAAACCGCCATATTCGCCTCTTTCGCTTTACGCAAGGCAAATGCGGTCGGGCCGGAGACGGAGAGCAGAGTCATAACGCCGCGGCGGGCCGCTTTCTCAACAATCTCATAGGAACAGCGGCTCGACATCAGGACGAAGCCCGTTTTCATATTGCTATCGCTGAGCGCCAGTGCGCCAAGCAGTTTATCCAATGCATTATGCCGCCCAACGTCTTCGCGCACGTTTATAATATCGCCGGACAGCGAAACCCATGCGGCCGCATGATTGCTACGGGTTTTAGCATTAATGGGTTGATGGTTTTCAAGGTCTGAAAGGGCTTTCGAAATTGAAGCCTCATTGAGTTCATTCACCTCATCTGAAACCTGCGGCAAAATTTTAAACAAGGTATCCGCATTTTCGAGGCCGCATAGACCGCAGCTTGCACTCCCCACCATATTGCGTCGGCGCTGGGTTACATCTAGCTTTTTAATAGCTTGAGAAGATATCTTAAATCTTAAATCTGCGCCCTTTTCGGACAGATGAATATCCAAGGATTTAATATCAGTGGGTGTTTTCACAATCTCTTCAGTCAAGCTGAAACCGACAGCAAAATCCACAAGATCATCTGGCGTGGCCATCATGACAGCATAGTTTCGGCGATTGTAAACAAAAGCGACGGGCACTTCTTCGGGGATGTGCCACGTGCCGCCTGAAGACGTATCAATTTCGCGGGAAACAGGTAGACCGTCTCCGCGAATAGTTACGTCAAACATGAGGCTTACTCAGCGGGCTGTGCAATTTTGCGGTAATCGTCCAATTCATCCTCGTAGGTCGTCTGCCAATCAGATTTGTGATTAGCGGGAACAACATTGACGGCGGTCACTTTGTATTCCGGGCAACTCGTCGCCCAGTCCACATTATCCGTGGTCACGACATTTGCCCCCGTATCTGGATGATGGAAGGTTGTATAAACAACACCTGGCTGCATCCGGCTCGATAGTTTAGCCCGCAGAGTGATTTCGCCCTTACGGGACGAAAGCGAGACCCACTGCCCGTCACGAACGCCATAAGTTTCCGCATCACTTGGGTGAATCTCAAGAACGTCCTCATCCCACCAGAGATTGTTCTCCGTCCGGCGTGTCTGCGCACCAACATTATACTGCGAAAGAATGCGCCCTGTTGTCAGGATAAGCGGGAAGCGGCGATTGGTTTTCTCTGGCGTGGCTTGGTATTCGGTTTTAATGAACAAGCCTTTGCCGCGCACAAATTCGCCGACATGCATAACTTCAGCGCCCTCGGGGTGTTCATCGTTGACTGGCCACTGCAGACTGCCCGCTTTATCTAAAACATCGAATGATACGTTCGTAAACGTGGGCGTGAGATCAGCAATCTCGTCCATGATTTCAGACGCGGAGGTGAAGCCCATATCGATCCCCAGCGCCTTACCTAAATCCTGAGTGACTTCCCACTCATGCTTGCCTGTGACGGGTTCCATGACAGGGCGGACGCGGTTAATGCGGCGCTCGGCATTGATGAACGTGCCGTCTTTTTCTAGAAAGCTTGTGCCCGGCAAGAAAACATGGGCAAAACGGGCGGTCTCATTTAAGAAAAGGTCTTGCACAATAAGAATATCAAGCGCTTTCATAGCGGCCTCGACATGCTGGATGTTTGGATCGCTTTGCGCCACATCCTCGCCCTGAATATACATGCCTTTGTAGTTTCCAGCGCAGGCCTCATCGAACATGTTCGGAATTCTGTAACCCGGTTTGTTATCCAGCTTCGTGCCCCATTTGGTTTCAAACAATCCGCGCGCGGCATCGTCACCGACAGGGCGGTAGCCAGATAGCTCATGCGGGAATGACCCCATATCGCAGGAGCCCTGCACATTGTTTTGCCCGCGCATGGGGTTCACGCCCACGCCGGGGCGGCCGATATTGCCCGTCGCCATAGCAAGGTTTGCCATGCCCATAACCATAGTTGAGCCTTGGCTATGCTCGGTTACGCCGAGACCGTAATAAATGCCTGAATTGGGCGAATTTGCGTAGAGCCGCGCCGCGCCAATGAGGTCGTCAACTGGAACGCCCGTGATTTTGGAAACAGTCTCAGGCGAATTTTCTTCGCCCAAAATCATCTCTTTCCACTCTTTAAAGCTTTCAACATCACAGCGTTCCATCGTGAAGTCTTCATCGAGCAAACCCTCTTTTGCCGCGATGTGGGCGAGGCCATTAATGAGCGCGACATTGGTCCCCGGCATAAGCGGCAGATGATATTCAGCCTGAATATGCGGCGTTCGCACTAGCTCAATCGCGCGGGGGTCAGCGACAATAAGTTTAGCCCCAGCCCGCAAACGCTGTTTCATTTGGCTGCCAAAAACAGGATGAGCGTCTGTCGGGTTCGAGCCAATTAGCAAGACACAATCCGTTTCCTCAATACTGTCAAAATTTTGCGTCCCGGCAGATTCGCCAAATGTTTGCTTCAGACCATAGCCTGTCGGCGAATGGCAAACCCGCGCGCAAGTATCCACATTATTGTTCTGGAATCCCTGCCGGATAAGGCGTTGAACAAGCCAGACCTCTTCATTGGTACAGCGTGATGAGGTAATGCCGCCAATGGACGTACGGCCATATTTGGCTTGGGTCGCTTTGAGCTTATCAGCGGCATAAATCAGCGCTTCATCCCAGCTGACCTCCCGCCATGGGTCCGTGATGTTTTCACGGATCATAGGTTTGGTGATGCGGTCTTGGTGGGTGGCATAACCAAAGGCGAACCGTCCCTTTACGCAGCTATGGCCGTGGTTTGCCTTACCGTCTTTCCAAGGCACCATGCGAATGACTTTTTCGCCTTTCAGCTCAGCCTTGAACGAACAGCCAACACCACAGTAGGCGCAAGTTGTCAGCACAGTGCGGTCAGGCATACCCTCTTCAATTACAGACTTTTCTTGTAGCGATGTCGTTGGGCAAGCTTGAACACAGGCCCCGCAAGATACACACTCTGAGTCCATAAAAGACTCGTCCATAGACGCAGAAATTTTAGAATTAAACCCGCGCCCTTCGACCGTAAGCGCCATGGTACCCTGCACTTCATCGCAAGCCCGAACGCAGCGCGAGCATAGGATGCATTTAGACTCGTCGAAAACGAAATATGGGTTGCTATCGTCAATTACAGTCTCGAGATGGTTATCACCCGCAAGACCGTAACGCACAGACGTGACGCCAACTTCGTTGACCATGTTGAAAAATTCACTCTCGGCACCGCCAGGAGCAGAGACCGCATCGATAGGATGGTCAGATAAATAGAGCTCCATAACACCCTTGCGGATCTTCGTAATTTGCTCGTCTTTGGTTGTCACCTCCATGCCGTCTTCGGCTGGGGTGGTGCAAGAGGCAGGCGTCCCGCGCTTGCCTTCAATTTTGCACACGCACAGGCGACAAGAGCCAAAAGCATCAAGATTATCAGAGGCGCAGAGCTTGGGAATCATAACTCCCGCTTCGGCAGCCGCCCGCATGACAGATGTACCCTCAGGCACAGTGATGGATTGCCCATCAATCGCCAAGGTTACGCTTTTGTCTGATTTAACTTCCGGCGTTCCGAAGTCTTTTTCTATTAAGAGGCTCATGTCGATCTCTCCTTAAAATCTTCTGGAAACAGCTTGATGGCAGATTGCACAGGCATGGCCGTCAAACCGCCCATAGCACATAATGAGGCTTCAGTCATGAGATCGCAAAGCTCATCTACGAGTTCGAGATTCTCCGATACGTTTTCACCCGCCATTATTTTGTCGATAGTTTCTTTGCCGCGCACCGCGCCGACCCGGCAAGGTGTGCATTTTCCGCAAGACTCAATCTCGCAGAATTCCATGGCATATCTCGCCATTTTCGCCATATCGACTTTGTCATTGAACACAACAAGGCCGCCATGCCCCATCATGCCGCCCGCCTCTGCAAGCTTTTCATAATCCATTTCAACGCCGAATTGCTCTGGCGACAGATAAGCACCCAGCGGTCCGCCGGCTTGAACGGTACGTATAGGATGTCCGCTATGGGTCCCGCCGCCAAAATCTTCAACCAGTTCACGCATTGTGACGCCAAACGCTTTTTCGACAAGGCCGCCATGTTTGATATCGCCCGCGAGCTGAAAAGGCTGCGTGCCCAAGGAACGACCTTGCCCGTAATTTTTGTAAAATGCCCCGCCCTTATCCATGATGATAGGCACGGAGGCCAAGGACAGCACATTGTTCACGATAGTTGGCTTATTGAACAAGCCCTTGATAGCGGGGATGGGCGGCTTAACTTTAACTTGCCCGCGCTTGCCTTCAAGGCTCTCCAGCATAGAGCTTTCTTCACCGCAAATATAAGCACCGGCCCCAACGCGGACAGATAAGTTAAATGTTGTGCCCGAATCTTTTATGTTTTCGCCAAGCCAACCTGCATCTTCCATGACTTTAATCGCGCGGCGCATAGTTTTGATGGCGTGCGGATATTCACTGCGCAGATAGATGTAGCCCGTATCAGCCCCGATGGCGCGCGCGCCAATAATCATGCCTTCGATGAGGCAGAACGGATCGCCTTCCATCAACATGCGGTCCGCGAAAGTTCCGCTATCACCCTCATCGGCATTGCAGCAAAGATATTTTTGCGGCTCGGTTTGCGCCAGTGCCGTTTCCCATTTTATGCCCGTGGGAAACCCGGCTCCGCCTCGCCCGCGCAGACCTGACTCCTTGACTTGCGCTACAATTTCCGATGGAGACATTGTCAATGCATTTTTCAAGCCTGCCAAGCCGTCATGCATTTCGTAATCTGATAAGCTAAGCGGATCAGTTACTCCGACACGTGCGAAGGTCAAGCGTTCTTGTTTTTTGAAGTAGGGAATCTGTTCGGTAAGGCCGTGGCCTAGCGGATGGTCACCGGCGTTTAAAAAGTCGGATTTGAATAATTCTGCGATATCAGCTTTTGAAACAGGTCCATAAGCGACGCGGCCCTTATCAGTTTCGACCTCAACCATAGGCTCAAGCCAGAGCATGCCGCGAGACCCATTACGGATAATTTCAACCTTGTCACCGCCTTGCTCAGCGATAGCCGCCGCGACATCATCCGCGCCCATTGATAGAGCCGCGGCGTCACAAGGGACATAAACTCGCACTGTCATTTGCGTGACTCCATGATGGATTTCAGACGCTCAATATCCACGCGGCCATATAGATTATCGTCGATCAACACCGCCGGACCCAGCGCACAATTTCCGAGGCAAAAGATAGATTCTAAAACTACTTCTTTCGCGGGCGCATCCAATTTAGTACCGTACTCATTTTCCGCTTTTGCAATCAAATCGTCGCAATCATTCGCCTGACAGGCTTCGGCACGGCAGACTTTGATCACAGTCTTCGCCTGCGCCTCACGTTTAAAGTCATGATAAAAACTCGCCACACCGTGAACCTCGGCGCGGGAGAGGTTTAACGTATATGCGATGGTGCGCAACGCTGCCTCGGAGAGAAAACCTCGCTCATGTTGTACGCCATGGAGAATTTCCAAAAGCTCTTCAGGCTGGTCGCCATGATCGCCGCAAACCTGACGCGCAAATGGGTCTTCAATGGTGTTTAGTAGCGTGACCATAAAATCAATCTTCCCATGAACATTTCACAGTTTTGCCTATGCCTTCAACGGACTGGAAACAAGGCGAGAGATACATCATAAGCGAATGCCATAATCTCTATTCGGCAGCTTGCATTTGCCGCGCCACCCATTTGTGGAACACATGGGTCGGGACATCCATCACTGGCGAGAATTTCCCGCCGTCAAACAGTGGGCCATGACGGCCGCGCTGCATCCCTTCAACAACGCCTATGTCTTCAGCAAAAACGCCGCGCCAAATTTCAGCGTTCCGTTCCAGCATGCCCTGCCACTTCGGAGTGTCGATGTCTTCATCTGCATAAAACAGAGCAACGCGCTCCAAGGTTTGCTCCGGACCTTGCGGGAGTAAAAGCATAGCATAAGCGTGGTCGCGGTGAACACCCAGCAGCACATTCGGGAAGAAGGCCACGTATTCGGATTGTGTATCCCACACACCCGAGACGCCATCAAAGTCCGAAAACTTATCCCCGCCCGCACTCACGAGCTGCCGATATACTGAGCTTCCTTGCCCCGCATAATCCGGGTGGGAGTCGATATTGTAATGATCATCTATTTTCGAAATTTTATTAAGCTCAGGATGTATCCACGGGAGATGATAGGACTCGCAGAAATTCTCGACGGCGAGCTTCCAATTCGTTGCGAGTGTCATGTCAAACCGGCTGGCCGCCCCGCCCAAGTGGTAAGGCTTGTCAAATTCTTTCCACCGCCCAATCAAATCAGCATGGGCCTCTTCAAAATTGGGGGCTTTACCTGAGACATCTACAAAGACCACACCTTGCCAGACGTGAGAGCGTATTTTGAATAGTCCCAACTTACTTGGATCTACGTCCTCATGGGTGTCAGACTCAACCCCGCCAACATAAGGCGTTCGCACGAGAGCGCCGTCATGGTCATAACTCCAACTGTGATAGGGACAGCGTATAGGCCCCCTGAGGTGGCAAGGTTTATCGATCAAAATCATACCGCGATGTCGGCACGTATTTTGAAATACGTTTAGACCCCCCGACTTCGTCCGCACAAGCAAGAGAGGCACACCCACAAAATCCACCGGAAACACATCGCCCGGATTAGGCGCATCACTAGCAAACGCTATAGCCGACCATTTCTTAAAAAAGATGTGCTCGCGTTCCAACCTATATGTATCCGTCGAAATATAATGATCGTTAGGGAGGCCGCGAGCCTCTTCAATAGGCTTTAAGACTGTATCCAGAAGCACTGTCATAGAAACAACTCTAAATCTGCACCAAATTATTGCGCAAGACAATTATTCGGCATTAGCAAGATAATATGAACACTATTAATCAACCTGCACATCCAAGTCCTTATCAGCATTAATGATGGCTTCAAGCCAAGGCACTTTGGAATAAAGTTGTGGCAAGCACACATCTTTCAAAAGTCGGCGCGCTTCAAGGGCTACGTCTTCTGGAATATCCCCTAAACTATCTTCTCGCGCCAAAAGGTCAAAATGACGACTAAAGGCGCCCCGTGTGATAGGATGAACTGAGATATCGTCAAGAATGTCAGGTTTTTCAAGCAGGCATAAGGGCGTGGTAATCCCCCAGCCCATACCGCGCGCAACAGCCATTGTATGAGTCGGCGCACGATCAAATTCGGCAATGTCAGGGAATTTTAATCGAAGACGATTAAGCTGCCTTTCAATACGAAGTCCCATGGCCGACCGCATAGACAGGCGAAGAAATGGTAAATCGCGCTCCCCGTCATTGAGATCAACCGATCCCTTATAGTCTTTAGGGAAAATTAGAACATAGGGCTCCTGAAAGACCTCATAACGATTAAGCCCTCCGATATCCTCCATGACATTATTGGTGGCGATAATCATATCAATATTGTGGGAGAGAAATTCCTCCCGGTGATAAGGCGACAAGCCGCTCCACAAACGCCAATAGCTCGAAACATTATTCATGGTTTCATAAAGCAACGGCCCAAGAACAGCCGCCATACTGTCGGTCATGGCAATCGTGAGGGATGCCAAGCGGCGGCGCTCCAACGTCCGAGTCTCGCGGAAGGCCTCTTTGGTTTCGCGTAATATATGACGTCCCCGTTCCAGCAAAATACGGCCTGCAGAGGTCAACACAATCGGCCGGACTGAGCGGTCAAAGAGCTTCACGCCGACAGCCGTTTCTAGTCCTGCGATAATTTGCGATACGGCTGACTGCGTCATGCGTAAAACTTTGGCGCTCTGAGTCATCCCGCCTTGATCGGCTGTAACAACGAAGACTTGCAAAGACCGAAGGTCAAAATTGCTGGGTATTTTCACGTCCCGATTCCCTGTATTATCTTATATTAAACCCTGTTATCATTAGCGGAGCTAAAGCGATATCCTTTATATCAGCATTTTTATCGTTATTTTCGTGTATTTTGCCCTCCAACATCACTTTATGTAATATCAGCCGATAAAAGTCGATTATGAGCGTCTCCATAAATTGCCGGGCGAGATAAAATCACCTAACTGTATTACTCGTCCAAAAGGTTTGACTATGGCTCTCCCGTCCCATTCAAAATACATCATTGTTGGGGCAGGTATTCACGGTCTCTCAACGGCCTACCATCTCGCCCTTGAATTAAAGGCAGCGGGTAAGGGCAGCGGCGAAGATATTATCGTTCTGGATAAGAACAGCATTGCGGCCGGAGCCTCCGGTATTGCCTGCGGCGTCGTCCGCAATAACTATTACCAGCCCGCCATGCGCGAACTCATGGCCCACTCGGTCAATGTCTGGGAGAGCGATATGGAGGCCTATAGCTACCATCCGGTCGGCTATATGCAGATCTCCTGCGAGAGCATGCATTCAGATGTGAGCGAAATATATCAACAGCAAAAGACCATCGGCTATGACAGCGCCTTCATCGAGGGCGAAGATGACTGCCGAACTTACATGCGCGGCATTTATGATGACTGGCAGGCCGAAAATATTACCTCTGTCTTGCACGAAAAAAAGGGCGGTTACGCCAACAATACAAAATCTATGTTCGGCCTGGCCGCCAAAGCAGAGGCCGAGGGCGTGCGCATTATCGCGGGCTGTGAGGTCAAAGGGTTCAAACGCGCAAACGGCGCAAGTTCGGCCATCACAGCTGTTAAAACTCAAAAAGGCGACATCGCCTGCGATTACGTTGTTATTGGCGCAGGCCCATGGGTGCGAGATTTCTGGACAATGTTAGAGCTCCCGAAAGCCATTTCTATCAGAGCACAAGATGGCACCCTGCATGAAGACGTCGGCATGTGGACGTTCTGGCAGTTAGAGGAAGGCGTCCTCAGTGTTGACCCAGACATGTTCAAGACCAATGACGGCGCAATGCCGCCGGTGATGCACGTTGATACGGATGCCGTCCTGAAGTCCGCAGTTGACGGCTCTATCATCGAAGATGGCAGCCAAATTTGGGGGCTTTATTACAAACCCGACTTCCATTTTGGCGGTGTTCAAGGCGGGGCGATGCCCTACCCGGTCAAGACGCCGGTTGATGAGTTACAACTTGACCCCTACGGCCCGGCCTCGCCGGAATGGATATCCTCACCGGAATTCTCCCACATGTGGGTCTCAGCCCTCGCCCATTGCCACAAACGCTTTGAAGGCATGATGGATAAATATCACAAAGAACCGTCTGGCGGCGTTGGCTGTTTCACCCCGGACAGTTTCCCGGTGTTCGACGAATTTTGCGAAAATGCCTATATTATCGCGGACTCAAATCACGGCTACAAAATGCTAGGCGTCGGCAAATTAGTGGCCGAGCATATTATGGGCCAAACTTCTGCCCTGCTAAAACCTTTCCGTTTCTCTCGTTATGCCGAAGGCGAATTGCATCCAACATCGAACAGTCCCTTCCCTTGGAGTTAGTATGATCCCAGCGCTCTCGATTTCCCGCCGCACGCGGTCGACCCCTTGGACACAGCGAAATGCGGAGCACGGCGTGAAAGGCTATACCGTTTACAATCATATGCTGCTGCCGACCGTATTTGAGAGTGTGGAGAAGGATTATCATCATCTGAAGAAACATGTGCAGGTCTGGGATGTAGCGTGTGAGCGGCAGGTCGAGATTAAAGGGCCGGATGCGGCGCAGCTCGTACAAATGCTTACGCCCCGTAATCTCGCCAAAATGAGCGATGACCAATGCTATTACATTCCTGTCGTTGATGAAAACGGCGGTATGATAAATGACCCTGTGGCCGTCAAACACGCCGACAATCACTGGTGGATATCCATTGCGGACTCGGACTTAATTTATTGGATTAAGGGCCTTGCCGCAGGACGAGGGTTAAAGGTGGACATAGCAGAGCCTGATGTCTCTCCGCTCGGCATTCAGGGGCCCAAATCCGATGACCTTATGGCGCGCCTGTTTGGGGACGATATTCGCAATTTGAAATTCTTCAGGCATCGCAAAATTTCATTCAATGGGAACTCGCACACTGTCGCCCGGTCAGGGTATTCCGTTCAAGGCGGCTTCGAGATTTACCTCGAAGGATCCGCGAACGGTGAAGCCCTATGGGATGCACTCTTCGAGGCTGGGCAAGATTTAAATGTCCGCGCAGGTTGCCCCAATCTGATTGAACGGATTGAAGGCGGTCTGCTTTCCTATGGCAATGACATGACGATTGAAAACACGCCCTACGAGGCCGGCCTTGGGAAATTCTGCAAAGGTGACGCGGCAAAGGGCTGTATCGGGGCCGAGGCCTTGCAAAAAGAGCGTGATAACGGGCCTCGGCGGCAAATTCGCGGACTGGCGATATCCGGGAAGGCTGTCCCCCCCTGTCAGACCCCTTGGCCCGTCTTAGCGGATGGAAAACAGGTCGGCCAAGTCACATCAGCCGCATGGTCACCGGACTTTCAAACGAATGTCGCCATTGGCATGATAGATCGCGGGCATTGGGATATTGGCACCGCGTTGATGGTACGCACCCCGGTCTCAGAACCTACAGCTGAAATACGGACATTGCCTTTTAAGCCCTAACGCCTACGGCGGCGTGAGGCCCGGTCTTTGACCCGGGCTGCAGCCGCGTCTGATGTTGGCGGCGCCATGAGCGGACCAATTTTTTCAATAATGTCCGCAAGCTTAGGCGGCGCGGAAGGCGTGTAATTATCAATCGCAACGCGCATAGCCGCGATATGGTTTGGAGCCGTCCCGCAACAACCGCCGATAATCCTTACGCCCGAGTCAGCCGCCATTTGTACAAAGGTCGCCATAATTTCAGGTGTCCCCGTATAGACGGTGTTTTTGCCTTTAATGACGGGAATACCGCAATTGGCTTTCCCGACGACAACACTTTCAGGCGTAGCGCGGGTCATGGCTTGGTTTGACACAACCATATCAGACGCGCCAACGCCGCAATTCGCGCCGTAAGCCAAAGGCTTAACCGGCAGATCATCCGTTACTTTGTGAATATCCCCGGGGGCAATGCCCATCATAGTCTTCCCCGCGGTATCAAAGCTCCCTGTAAAGACATAAGGCATATCAAGCGCAATGGCCGCTTCGCAGGCCGCGAGAATTTCTTCGGCCGCCGACATGGTCTCAATCCAGATAACATCAGCGCCGCCGTCTTTAAGGCCGCGCATTTGCTCCAAAAATTCTGCGCGTGCGCTCTCCGCTGTCATCGCTCCCATGGGCTCAAACAATTCACCCGTGGGGCCTACAGATCCAGCGACAACGACAGGACGGTCTGCGGCCTCGGCCACACGCCCAGCTATCTCTGCCCCGGCTTTATTGATGGCGTAGGTTTGATCCTGCGCGTCATGGAGCTTTAGACGCGGGGCATTTGCGCCGAATGTATTTGTCAGGATAATATCAGAGCCCGCATCCACGAACATTTGATGCAAGTCGGTGGGTTTGAACGGCTCACTCAGGTTCCACAAATCGGGCGGAAATCCCGGCTCCAATCCCATCTCCATAAAGTTCGTGCCTGTGGCTCCGTCCGCTAGAATAAGGGGCTTTTGGGCCAATAAAGACTCTAAAGAAATTCGCATAATAAAACTCTGGCTTACTCTGTCGGCGCTTTATCGAAGATAAGCGATTTTACAAGCGCAATCGCCATCAAGGCTGTCACAAATGAGAACGGGAGCGCCCCGACAATCATGGCAGATCTGAGAGCGCCCATGCCCCCGGCAATAAGCAGTGTCGCGACGACAGCCACATAAATACAGCCCCAAATAATGATGTGCTTGGCCCGGGCTTTTGCCCGGTTACCTGCTGAGGTAATCGTATTAATGACGAGAATGGCCGAGTCAGCAGACGTTACAAGATAAGTCAGCAACAGAATAACAATGACGAAAGACATCAGCTTGGCAAAGACCGGACTAAGCACCAAATTGATTGTTTGGAAAAGCTGAGCGGAGATATCAGCATTGACGATGGCCCCTTGGGCCACGCCCGATAGTTCCAAGTCAATCGCGGTTCCGCCGACAAGGACGAACCAGGTCAGGCCCATGATAGACGGCACGAAAATGGCGCCGACCACATATTCACGTATAGAGCGGCCTTTGGAGACACGCGCCAAGAACAGTCCAACAAATGGTGCGAAGGCTATCCACCAAGCCCAATAGAAAATTGTCCACGCGCCTTGCCAATCCGCAAGCGGACCTTCCGTCCAGACCGTAAACGACATAGCTGGAAGCGCGGCGAAGTAATCAAACAAGGTCACAAAAAATTGCCGGAACGCAAACATTGTCGCGCCGAAAATGGCAAAGAAAAATAAGAGGAAAAAAGATAGTCCCATGTTGATATTAGAAAGCCATTTAATACCCTTCCCTACACCCGTCAAAGCCGACCAAATAGACGCGGCCAATATGATGATAAGCGCGATGAGCTGTGCCATCAGCGTGGGTTTACCTTTTGCATCGCTTATCCACTCAAACCCGGTAATATTGAATACGCCGGACGCAAATTGCGAAACGCCATAACCAATAGTAACCCCCACGCCGACGATGGTCGCAAAGATCGCGATAACATCAACTATGTGCCCCGACACGCCTTGCATGGCTTTTCTACCAAAGAGAGGCATAAGCGCGGACCGGAAAGATAAAGGCTGTTTTCGGTTATACGAAAAATAGCCTAGCGCCATGCCGACAATTCCGTAAGCTGCCCAAGGGGTCAGGCCATAATGCAGGAACGCCCATTTGTAGGCATTTCGGACATTATTGGCACTTTGCCCATCCGAGAGCCCCTTGATGACATCGGGATTATTAGCGAAATGGAATATGGGTTCGGCAGTGGAATAGGTCAGCATGCCGACCCCAATCCCAGCGCCAAACATCATAGAAAACCAAGAGAAACGCGAAAATTCCGGTTTTTCGTCTTGGCCGCCTAATTTGATTTTCCCTGTTCGGGGGTAAAGCGCTATTCCGAGACAGACAAGCAGGTAGAACGCTGTGACATACATGTACCAGCCGCCGAAAACGGCGGTCGTCCAGTTTTGCATTTTCAAGAGAGTAGCACCCGCTTCAGCATAGGGTAAGGCCGCCCAGAGGATGAGCATACCGACTAGGATTTTCGCCGTTACAGCAACAGTACGGTTAAATCCCTGATAGAAGCCCTCATCCGCCGTTTTTATTACCAGTGTGTTCTCTGTGTTCGCCATCCCCGACCCTTTTTTACCTTGTATGGGGGATAGCTAACCTCGCATCAAATCATTTTGTCTGCCACTTAGGCTATACGGCGTAAAATTTTGTCCTAAATAACGGTTTTATATGAGACTATTAACCTGCCTTATCTTAGTATAGATTGCGTTGACGACAGACCATTTTTACAAGCTAATGATCGAGTCTATAGTCAGAAAGATAAAACATGGAACACACGCTTCCTTTCCCAAATGAACGCCCGCCAAGCTACATCAAACTCGACAACGAACCCGTGTTCGAAGCCTCAAAACATCTCGCGCTTGGCCCGCCAGAGACGATCCGCACGTTAGGAAAATTAGGGTATTCTGAATCAGAGATAAAAGCCTGCCCCACCGACTTTGGTGTCTCCAGTGCCTTTCGTATATTATCGAGTGAAGGTCTCGCGGTGATGCACGACATTTGCACAAAAATGTATGACAATCGCAATGTCAGTATCGGTACAGGGTTAAATCGTCTTGGATCCTATGTGCGCGGTGCGGGCTATCGCTCGCAATTCATCAAAGACTTTTGCGATAGTCCCGAACTCGCCCAACACCTCTCTGAGATGGCGGGCGTATCACTGGCGCGTCACTCAGTCCCTGCTGTCGCCTGCGGCGTGAATTATGCCCCGACTGATATCCGCAAAGCAGTGGATACCTGGCATGTGGACTCCGTCGCTTTTGATGTCGTCATGATGATCTCTGATCCTCATATGATTGACGGCGGAGAATTTCAGTTCTTTCATGGCACCAAAATGGAAGGCCAACAAATGCTAGGTGTAGACGGCGAAGAAGGCATTGATACTGAACTTCCCTGCGAACGGGTCATCACCGTGCCTTTCCCAGCCGCGGGATATGGATTCTTGCAACAAGGGAATATGATTTTTCATCGGGCTTGCCGCCTGAATCAAAAAGCAGAACGTATTACGATGATCCCCTCATTCGTGGTCACGCCCACGATTGCAAATGACGCTACAAATTCGGTAAATATGGCAAGTTGGGATGATCCCGGCATTCAAGCAGAACTCGCGCGCCACGAAGCCTGGCGAGCCTCCGCGCGTCTTGAGAAACTCGTAGACGATATCAGCCTCCACGATGACCCGGAAACACTCACCCAAATGCTGGACGTGGCTATTGAACCCTTGGTGAAGTACCGTAACCGTATTAGCGAGATCAAACGCTGATGTCAGATCTCTCTGGCAAATCAGTTCTCGTCACCGGAGCGGCTGGCTGTATCGGGGCTTGGGTCGTCAAGACCCTGATTAATATAGGTGCAAAACCTGTCGCGTTTGACCTTACAGATAACCGATCCCGTCTTGATCTCATAATGGACGGCGCTGATGACGTGACATGGGAACTTGGGGACATTACGGATTATGAGCGGATGACGGCAGTCATACAGACGCACAACATATTCGCAATTATCCATCTTGCTGCACTGCAGGTACCATTCTGCAAAGCCGATCCGATAGGCAGCACAAAGGTCAATGTTCTCGGCACAACACATATCTTAGAGGCCGCACGTCAGAATGGCATCAAACGGCTGTCGTTCGCAAGTTCCATTGCCGCCCCCGCAATGGGGGACAATGATTTTCTGGCCACGCTTTATGGCGCGCATAAAGTTTGCGGGGAGCAGATGGCAGCCGTCTATTGGCAGGATTGGCAAGTGCCTAGCGTCTGTATCCGTCCAGGCATTATCTACGGCCCCGGCCGTGACCAAGGCATGAGCGCCGCCCCGACAATCGCTATGCTCGCCGCCTTTGACGGACAAAGTTACACGGTGCCCTTCTCAGGGTCCGTTGCTTTCGTCCATGTCGAGGACGCGGCCAACCGGTTCATCGGTGCCATTGCCCGCGAAGGTGACGGCGCTTATGTATTTGATATGCAGGGCACATCCATGCGGGTTGAAGATGTGATTGAGGCTATCAAGTCGAAAGTGCAAGGCGCGGATGTGGGCTGGGCCGGATCCCCGCTCCCCTTTGGCGATATGCCAGATAATGGTAGCTTAGATAAACTTATCGGAGCACAACCTTACCGCGCTATGACTGTCGGTATTGACGATACATTGGCCGCATTTGAAACGGCGCGGCAGCGCGGCGTATTAACATCGGAACTTGCCGCAGACTTGATAGCGAAAAACTCATGAAACTTATTCGGTTTGGAGACAAAGGATCTGAACGCGCGGGCATAGTCGACGCAAATGGTATTGCCCGCGATGTCAGCCATCTCGTTGAAGACTGGACAGGACAAACGCTAACGGATTCTATTTTCGCGGACTTACGAAACTCAGCCATGGAATCGTTTCCCGAGATTCCAAAAGATAGCCGCCTCGGTCCGCCGGTCGCTAATGTCGGCAAAATCATTGGTTGTGCCCTCACCTATGGCAAGCACGCTCAGGAAGCCGGCTTAGAAACGCCCGAAGAGCCAATGTTTATGCTGACATCTCGCACAGCCATAAACGGCCCGTTCGATAACGTCATCATCCCGCGCGGCGGCACGGAACTTGACTGGGAGGCAGAACTGGTCGTGGTACTCGGCAAAGGCGGAGACTATATCCCCATTGAAAAAGCAATGGATCACGTTGCCGGATACTGTGTTGGAAACGATGTTTCAGAACGGCAATTCCAATTGGAACGCGGGACGCAGTGGACCAAGGGGAAAAGCGCAGACACTCTAAAACCCATCGGCCCGTGGCTCGTCACCAAAGACGACATCCCCGATCCGAATGCGCTCGACATTTCCATCACCATAAACGGGGAAACCCGCCAAAGCTGCAATACGGGCGATATGGTATTTTCAATCGCCGAAATGATTTCAATCATTTCAAATTATGTGCGCTGGGAAGCTGGTGATCTGATGTTCACGGGCACGCCCCCGGGCGTTGGGTACGGTATGAAGCCGCCGCTCTATATGAAACCCGGCGACATTATGGAGCCGACCATTGCAGGCCTCGGCGCGCAGCGCAGCCAAATTGTCGCCTACCATGAATAGAACCGTCCTCGTCACAGGCGGATCGCAAAACATCGGCCTTGCTATTGCCATGGGTTTTCAGGCGGAAGGCGCGCGCGTCATCATCGCTGACCTTAATACTCCTGAGGGCAGCGCATTTAAATTCCACGAAACCAACGTCGCGGATGAAGGCAGCGTCATAGCCTTATACGCCATGATTGAAAAAGACTTTGGCAGGCTAGACGTCCTCGTTAATAATGCAGGCATTTGCATTGAAGTTCCTATAAAAGACATGAGTGTCAGCGAGTGGGATAAGGTCATGGCGGTGAATGTTCGCAGCACTTTCCTTATGACCAAACATGCCTTTCCGCTAATGACAAATGGCGTGTCAATGTCGCCCGCCATCGTCAATATCAGTTCGATTGAAGGCCTTGGCGCTAACCCCAACCACAGTGTCTACGGCGCGAGTAAGGGCGCGGTTGCCAGCTTCACCCACAATACAGCCCTCGAATATGGTTCGCATGGCATTCGCTGCAATGCTATCGCGCCGGGCTGGATCAATACGCCATTTAACGAACAGTTCCTCGCCCAATATCCTGACCGTGATAAGGTCGATGCTGAAATTAAAGATCTTCATCCTATCGGGCGTCTCGGCCTTCCGGAAGATATCGCCAATACCGCTGTCTACCTCGCCAGTGAAAAAGCGAGTTTTATCACAGGACAGGAAATCATAGTCGCAGGCGGGCGTATGGCCAAACTCCCCTTACCGAGTTTATAGGGAATATATGTCAGGCAAACCCCGGAATTTCGAAAATAAAATTGTCCTTATTACGGGCGGCGGCAGCGGTGTGGGGCTCGCTTGCGCGAGAGCTTTTGGAGCGCAAGGCGCAGGACTGCTCCTTGTAGGTCGTGATTTTAAAAAACTTGAAAATATTGCTCCAGATATAGACGCATCTTTCATCGCCTATTTGGCCGGGGATGTGCGAGATCCTGAGACTGCGGTCCGCGCGATGGACTATGCCCGCAACGAATTGAAAGGCCCGGTGGATGTTCTCGTTAATAATGCCGGCACAATTTTGAGAGCCGAAGCGGCCAAGACTTCAGATGAAGACTGGCAATTCATCATGGACGTCAATGTAAATGGTCCGTTCTATTTTAGCCGTGAATTTGTCAAGCAGGATATTTCCGAAGGCGCTATCGTCAATGTGTCCTCGACTTGTGGACAAGTCGGCGCTGCGGGGCTCGCAGCTTATTGCGCCTCAAAGGGTGCCGTTGATCAGCTCACGCGGTCAATGGCTTTGGAGCTAGCCCCACGCGGCATCACCGTCAACGCTGTCGCGCCGGGTGCAATAAACTCACCGATGTTGTTCTCAAACCACACTGACAAAAAAATGGCGGAGACAGCCATAGAGCGAAATATGGGTTCCATCCCGATTGGCTCTGTGGCAGAGCCGGAGGACGTGGCCCGCGCTATTCTGTTCCTTGCGCGAGAGCGGCATATCACAGGCACAATCCTGTCAGTGGATGGCGGTTACACGGCGCAGTAATTTAACTCGTGACGACCCGTTTGAAATAATCCCGCAAATAGGGCGCGAAGGATCGCCAGCATTCAACATGGAAACTCTCCTCGCCTGTCCGCAGGAGCATGATAGAAACACTTTCAAACACCGTGCGCGTGACTTTGCCCACAGGGAAATTTTCCAAGGATAAATCCAGCGGGCATCCCACGTTAATTAACGAGACTGATTCAGGGCCGGAAATGTCAAAAGCCACATTGCGATGCGATATATCCGTAACCGAACAGACGAAATCCTTACCCGCTTTTGCTAGCACTTTATCCAGTTTCGTTTTAAGTTTTATATCCGTAATAACGACCCATTCGTCCGGCCCAAGGCAAAAACAAGACGTATCATTATTAACCGAAGACGCGTTTACCTTGCGGGGCAAAGCCAATCCTGTTGCCTTTTTGAAAGCCGGGAGATCACCAGATTTAAGCCGAAGATTATATCGGGCTCTCTCGTCCATCAACCTAACCGACAGCGCGTCACTCATGAGAGTTTCGGGAACAACTATGTCTTGATCAAACAACATTTAATCGCTCCCCTTTGGGGTCGTAGAAAACGGGCTTCACGACTTTGGCTTGGTGGGTTTGGCCGGGCATGGGAACGTGCAGCGTCTGATCCATTAAATCAAAACCTTCCCTCACGAGTGCCATAGCGACTGACCGGCCCAGCGACTCACTCCAATAGGACGACGTCACATGTCCCAGCATATCCATTGGAATAGATTGGTTCGGGTCCGCCACAATTTGCGCGCCCTCCTCTAAAACGACATTTGGGTCGTCCGTCAGAAGTCCAATTAATTGCTTGCGCCGCTTCGCGGTCAAATCCGGCCGCGCCAGCGAGCGCATACCGACAAAGTCTCTTTTCTTCTTGGCAACAGCCCATGACATACCCGCATCATGAGGCGTGACGGTGCCGTCCGTATCCTGCCCGACAATGATAAAGCCTTTTTCAGCCCGCAGCACATGCATGGTTTCTGTGCCGTAGGGACAGATATCATATTGCCGTCCCGCCTGGATAAGCGTTTCCCAAACGGCGCGGCCATAATGGGCAGGGACATTGATTTCAAAGCCAAGCTCACCGGAGAAACTTACGCGGAAAAGACGCGTCTCCACGCCGCAAATTGTCCCTTCCCTCACCGCCATATGCGGGAAGCTTTCCGGGGATAGATCAATACCCTCAACAAAAGGCGTGATGAGTTTGCGGGCATTCGGCCCATTAATCGCAATAACCGCCCATTGCTCGGTGGTGCTGGTCAGCCAGACATCAAGATGCGCAAATTCTGTTTGGAGATAATCTTCCATATGGCGGTAAACGCGCGGCGCGCCGCCGGTCGTCGTCGTCACGTGATAACGATCTTCGGCCATACGGGCGACGACGCCGTCATCATAAATGTAGCCGTCTTCACGCAGCATCAGTCCATAGCGGCACCGTCCGGGCTTTAGGCTCGTCCAGCTATTAGAATACATGAGGTTCATGAACTTCGTGGCGTCAGGGCCGACGACTTCAATCTTCCCTAAGGTAGAAGCGTCGAATATACCAAGACTGTCGCGCGTGGCTTTGCACTCCCGCGCCACAGCCACGTGCATGTCTTCGCCGACCTTGGGGAAATACCACGACCGCCGCCAAATCCCGACAGGCTCGAAGACGGCGCCTTGCGCTTCGGCCCAAGGGTCAATGGCTGTCTTGCGTGTGGGGTCAAATAGTTCCTCATCCCGGTACCCTGCTACTGCCCCGAATGTCGTCGGCGTATACGGTGGGCGGAAGGTTGTCAGCCCGACTTTCTCAATCGGCTTACCGACAGCTTTGGAGGCGATTTCCAGCGCGTTGAGATTGGATGTCTTGCCTTGGTCTGTCGCCATACCATTTGTTGTGTAGCGTTTAACATGCTCGATGGATTTAAACCCTTCACGCACGGCGAGCCTAATGTCTTTCTCCGTGACGTCGTTTTGGAAATCGACAAAGGCTTTTTGCTTAGCGCTATCAATGTAATTGGGAAGCTGACCTAGCACGACGCCAGAACCAAAAACGGCTTCGGTAACGCTGTATTTCTTACGCCCACCGCCGGCCTTAGACCCAGCATTCAATGCCGTTTCAATCCCGAAGTCGCCATTACAAGCTCCGGCGCAGACTGCATTTTCATTCGCCTGATCCGGCACATAGGCCGCCAGATTTGCGTCCCACTTAATGCCGCCTTTGGAGTGAGACCATAAGTGCAAGCTTGGCGTCCAGCCGCCGCACATCAACAGAGCGTCACATGAAATCATCTGCTTTTTACCGCTTGCGGGCGAATAGACTTCACAAGATTTAAGCCGCAGCTTACCCGACGTTTTCGACACAGCTGAGCCCGTTATTAGGTCGATACCTCTCTCTGCCGCAGATTTCTTTAATCCCGCTGGAATTTCGTCCCGGACATCAACAATCGCGGCAATGTGGATATTTGCCTCTGCAAGTTCGAAAGCCGCTTGATAGGCACTGTCATGGGATGTGAAAACGACAACGTCTTTGCCCACGGCAACGCCGTACCTTCCGAGGAAAGATTGTGCGGCAGAGGCCAGCATGACACCGGGGCGGTCATTGCCGTTAAACACCAAAGGCCGTTCAATTCCGCCCTGAGCAAGAATAACTTTACCCGCCCGAATACGGTGCAGTTTCTCACGCGCACGCCCCACCTCAACAGATGGAATATGGTCTGTCAGGCGCTCGTTCAACGCGACAAAATTATCATGATAATACCCGATAGCCGTTGTACGCGTCATCAAGGTGACATTGCCGGCTTTGCGTAACGTTTCGAGAGCTTTTGCCAGCCAATCCTTTACGTTCATACCGTCTATCTCAACGCCGGAAGATGACAACAAACTCCCGCCCAATTGCGCCTGCTCATCGACCAGTATCACGCGCCCGCCCTTTTTGGCGGCAGATAACGCAGCGGCGACACCTGCGGGGCCCGCGCCGACAATTAGTACTTCGCAATGACCATAAACGGAGGCATAAATATCAGGGTCTAAACTTTTAGGCGCAGGGCCAAGTCCCGCCATATTTCGGATAAAAGGCTCATAAACTTTATCCCAAAAGCTCGCAGGCCATTTGAAAGTTTTATTATAAAATCCAGCTGGGAAGAACATGGAAAATGTGTTGTTGAACGCGCCAATATCTGTCTTCAAATTTGGCCAGCGGTTTTGACTTTCCGCTTGTAAGCCTTCGAAGATTTCGAGCGTCGTCGCGCGGACATTGGGCGTGACCCTCCCCTCGCCCCGATCAAAAGCCACGAGAGCATTAGGCTCTTCCGAACCTGCGCCAACGACGCCGCGTGGACGGTGATATTTAAAGCTCCTCCCCATAAGGTGAACGCCATTGACCAAAAGCGCGGACGCTAACGTATCGCCCTGCACCCCTTTATAGGCTTTGCCGTCAAAGGTGAAATTGACGGGCTTGGACGCGTCCACGACGCCGCGGCCTTCTTTGCGAAACGTACTCATTTTTTTGCGTCCGCGATTTGCTTTTCAGTCGGCCGCGGCAGGCCCATTTTATAGGTCATCACGAATTTATCGGTGACGGTATGGCGCACAGCATTGAAGAACATGTTGCAGCCATGCTGATGCCACCACCGCTCGCAATGTTCCCCGCGTTTATTGTCGCGGATAAACATATAGCGTGACCAGTCTTCATCGCTCATATCGGCCTGCTCTTTATAATTTGGGCGCACATAATGCGCCTCACCTGCATAGGCGAATTCAATTTCAGGGCGTTTCTCTTCGCAATAGGGGCAGTGAATTTCAAACATATATCGGCCCTCCCCTAATGCGCTACAGCCGCAGCCGCAGCCTCGTCGATGAGACGTCCGCCGACAAAACGGTCAAGATTAAACGGGGCATTTATTTTGTGCGGCGCGTCATGAGCGATGGTATAGGCGAGCATATCCGCCGCACCGGGCGTGGCTTTAAAGCCCCCCGTGCCCCAGCCGCAATTCACGTAAAGCCCCGGCACAGGTGTCTTGCCAACAATGGGGGAGCGATCCGGCGTAACATCTACAATTCCGCCCCAAGACCGAAGCATCCGCATGCGTTTAAATATTGGAAAAATTTCACAGATAGACATCAAAGTATGTTCAACAATATGCAAGGCCCCGCGCTGACTATAACTCGTATATTGATCCGTACCCGCCCCAATGACGAGTTCGCCTTTATCAGACTGGCTGATATAGGCATGGACCGCATTGGACATGACTACGCAATCGAGAATAGGTTTAATGGGTTCAGAGACTAAGGCCTGTAGCGGGTAGCTCTCCAGCGGGAACTGCAGCCCGGCCATTTCCATAACAACCGAGGAATTCCCCGCCGCAGACACCCCGATTTTTTTTGCGCCAATATAGCCTTTTTCGGTTTCCACGCCCTCGACGGCCCCGTCAGCGCCTCGCCTTATGCCGATAACTTTACAGTTCTGAATAATGTCCACGCCCAGCTTTGAGGCCGCCCGGGCATAGCCCCACGCCACACTGTCATGTCGGGCCGTGCCAGCCCGCATTTGCAAGGCCCCGCCCATAACCGGATAACGGCGGTTTTGGGAGATATCGAGAATAGGCAGAAACTTTTGGCACTCATCCGGCGAGAGCCATTTATTGTCGACCCCGTTTAATCGGTTGGCATGCACATGGCGCTGGAAGCTCTGCACGTCATGCACATTATGGGCGAGCATGAGAACGCCACGCTTTGAGAACATGACATTATAATTTAATTCTTGCGACAGCCCGTCCCAGAGATCGACGGCGTGGTCATATATCCCGGCGCTCTCATCAAACAGGTAGTTCGAGCGGATAATCGTTGTATTACGCCCAGTATTTCCGCCGCCAATCCAGCCTTTTTCGAGCACGGCGACATTGGTAATCCCGTATTTTTTCGCAAGATAATACGCCGCACCAAGGCCGTGCCCACCGCCGCCCACGATAATGGCATCATATTCTTTTTTCGGTTCTTTGTCAGGAAATTGCTCGGGCCATTTTTTATGTCCCGACAGCGCATTCGCAAACAAGCTCGCGGCTGAATACTTCATTAGCTTCTAAGTTTCTCGTTCGTGGGATCATGCGGACTGTCTTCCAACACGCGACATTTAAAGCGTTTGCCGAGAATTTCAATCTCAAGCTCTGTTCCAATTTCTGAGAGACCGGGTTGTACCATCGCCAAGGCCAAAGACGTATCCATACGCCAGCCATAGCCCCCGCCTGTAGCCCGCCCAATAACTTCGCCGTCTTTGTAGATCGGGTTATTGCCGATAACATCAGCGTCATCCACATCCATAACTTCGAGCGTGACAAAGGCATTATCAAAGCCGCGTTTCTCCCACTCCAGCAATGCGTCTTTGCCAAGGAAGCCGCCTTTTTTCTTTAGGTTCACAAACCGGCCTAAGCCGCTCTCATAAGCCGCATACTCGATAGACATTTCTGTCCCCACTAAGCGGTATGATTTTTCAAGCCTCATTGAGTTCATGGCTCTGATACCGAAGGGTTTGAGACCGTGCTTCTCGCCCGCCTTAAACAGCGCGTCAAAAATATGGTTTTGATATTCAATCGGGTGATGGATTTCCCAGCCAAGCTCACCGACAAAATTTACGCGCAGCAATTTGACAGGCGCATGACCCACATAGGTCTCCTGCCCCGTGAGCCACGGGAAAGTTTCGTTGGACAGATTTGACCCGCAAATGGGCTGCAATATCTCGCGCGCCTTCGGCCCCGCCAGAACGAGAACGCCCATAGAATTGGTCAAATCGGTCATGTGAACAGACCCATCTGTAGGCATGTGTTTGCGCAGCCAATCATGATCGAGGCGGTGGTTAGACCCTGCGGAGACAAGATAGAAACTATCCTTACTCTCTCGCTGCACCGTAAATTCAGAATGCACGCCGCCCTTTGAAGTTAAGCCGTGACAGAGCGCGAGCCGCCCGGGTGTGACCGGCATTTTCTGCGCCAATATCCAATTCAAAAAAGCTCGCGCGCCTCGGCCTTTAATGCGGCATTTAGCAAAAGCCGTCATATCCAGAAGGCCCGCATTCTCAGCTACGTTTTTACATTCATTACCAACATGCTCAAAATAAGAAGAACGGCGGAATGACCAATCATCTTTTTGCGGGGTGCCTTCTGGCGCGAACCAATTGGGGCGTTCCCAGCCAAAGAGCTGCCCGAAGACAGCGCCGCGGTCTTTCATCCGGTCATAACACGGCGACGTGCGAAGGGGCCGCGCTGCTGCTCGCTCCTCATCCGGATAGTGAATTTCGAAAACGTCAGCATAAGCCTCTTCATTCTTCTCAATAAGATATGATTTCGTGGCGTACGGCCCAAAGCGCCGCGGATCGACGCCAAGCATATCGACAGTGGGTTCGCCTTCTACAATCCATTCGGCCAGCTGCCAACCCGCCCCGCCCGCGGCCGTGATACCGAAACTATGGCCTTCATTAAGCCAGAAGTTCTTCTTATCCCAAGCCGGGCCAACAATCGGGTTACCGTCAGGCGTGTAAGCGATAGCCCCGTTATAGACTTTCTTGATGCCCAGCTCTTCAAATATCGGGACACGATTAATCGCGCTCTCAATATGCGGCATAAGGCGATCGAGGTCTTCTTGGAACAATTCATACACTGAATTGTCATCGGGACCGTCGACATAGCAGGCCGGTGCGCCGTGCTCATACGGGCCGAGGATGAGCCCGCCTGCCTCCTCGCGCATATACCAAGAGCCATCCGATTCCCGCAGCACGCCAAGTTCCGGTAAGCCGTCTTTCTTGCGTTGCTGAATATCGGGGTGAGCTTCGGTGACAATATATTGATGCTCGACGGGGACGACGGGAATATCTAGGCCAATCATCTGGCCTGTTTTTCGGGCGAAATTTCCTGTGCAGGAAACGACATGCTCGGCGATAACTTCGCCTTTATCGGTCGTGACTTTCCAGCGGTCATCTTCAAGCTGCTCGATGGCTGTGACGGTCGTATTACGATGAATTTTACCGCCGCCTTTACGCGCGCCAATCGCAAACGCTTGAGTCAAATCAGCGGGCTGAACATAACCGTCTTCTGGGTGGCGGATGGCGCCTACAAGGCCATCTTTTTTAGCAAAGGGCCAAATCTCAACAACCTCGTCCAGCGTTAGGAAATCAACTTGCACGCCAATGGTTTGCGCGACACCGGCATACTGGTGATATTCGTCCATACGGTCTTGGTTTGTCGCGAGACGGATATTAGACACGGGCCGAATGCCCACATCCTGCCCGGTCTCTGCTTCAAGACTTTTGTAGAGCTCGACGGAGTATTTGTGGAGCTGTCCCACGGAATAACTCATATTGAACAAAGGCAGCAGACCCGCAGCATGCCATGTCGAACCGGAGGTCAGCTCTTTACGCTCAATCAGCATGCAATCTGACCAGCCTTTTTTGACAAGATGATAAAGCGTGGACACGCCGACAACCCCGCCGCCAATGACGACAACTTTTGCGGTGGATTTCATATCGCTCATTGAATTGCCTTTATACAATATTATTAGCTATGAGGTATCTTAGTGCACATTTTTGGTCAAATAGGCGCTCAAGTCATTAGGTGTATTAATGTTATAAAACAGAGATTCATGTGACCAAAAAATATGACGGACATGGCACAGCTCTGCCACCTGAAGCAGTGAGAGCGATTTTTCAAATCGACCTGCGCGAATGCAGATTTCAAATCCTTTAGTCGCCACCAAGAAAAAGCCTGATGCAGGCCGTCAGGGGCTTTCGCTATAGCGCTCCTTTCGCCGTAAAGACCTTCACATATGTCGCCGGGAACATTGGGGCCATCAACAGGAGCTGTGAAAAACCCCTCATCGGTATTGGGCATTGTTTTCCAAGCGGAATATAGCGCCGCAACGGGACCCCGCGGGCCCGAAGGGTCATCTTTAATTACGCGCAAACCCATGCCATAGTCATGACGTCCGGATATCAAAATCTCATTACACTTAGCTTTTACGCAATTATGAACATGCTCAATCAAGCGGTGTTTACTGATGCTAAGCTCCGCCTCGCTTGTCCGCCTGCAAGAATAACCAGTTTCATTCCCCGGCCCCTTTGCGGGAGGCTTCGCTGGCCTCGACAAGCGTTCGGTCGGCGACCTTCATCAAAGCTCTATAAATACCCGGGTCAATGGCGAGGCCGTTCATCAGTGTCTTTTGGTAATGAGATTGCAATTGTTCTGCGGGCTGCAGACATTTGCCTTTAGGAAGAGCGATCTCAGCGGCGCACGTTAAAGTAATGGCCTCAGAACGCCGTTCGTGCAGAGATGGATAATCATCACGCGGTAAAATATGTGCGTCATATTCGCGCCCGGTAACTTGTGCGGCGAACCCCTGCCTCGCGCAATGCGGTAATGCGGCGATGAAAGTGGACGGTCCCGCCGTGCCCATGATTTTTATCGTTCCCGTTCCGTGTCTCAGCGCGGCTTCCACAGCCAAGTCCGCCATCATATGCGCCGCCAAAATCGCATGGCCGCCATTGAAGTCAACGATGTAACCCGTGCTTACATCCTGAATGTCGCCTGCAAACGGCGCAAGGCACATCTCCTCATCCATTGCATCCATGAGTATGGCAAGGCCGTCAAATCCGTGCGCCTCTAACCACAATACCGAATGCGCCATCGCGGCCCAATCTTGCGAATGGCCGAAACAAGCTTGAAACACAGATTTCAGGAGCGCCGCAAGCTCATTGCGGGACAGTTTAAGCGGCGGGGTCATCGCATTTAGGTTTTATCGGAAAACACCAATGGTCATCGATCGTCCTGCCGATGTCCGAAATTAAAGGCGCGCCTTGGAACATCGTATTACGCACCCAAAGGCGCGAGCGCGGATCAAACTTCCCGACGCCAAAAAATGAAAGCTTGCAGCGCAGCAGATGAATAGGCAGCACATCGGCGTCCAGTACATTGGTCTGAATTTCGCCATATCGTGTGTGTGACATCGTTTGTATTCGCCGGATAATGTAGCGATGTTGTGGATGGGTTATGGCGAACCGTGCAACCGATGCCTCGGGGTCAAACTCTAAGAGATCATCATAAGCCCGGCGCACTTCGGACGCGATACCGAGGAACATTTCCTTCTCCGCGCCGGGTTCCTCGTACCGTTTTCCCAGCCGCGGCTCTTTTTTCTCCTCGGAATTATACCAGAAAGTTGCCTTGGAGCTTTCATCCGCGAAATCGACATCCAGAGCCCATTGGTATCTGTCCTCGATGATGGAGATGAGGCAGGAGAGTTTCATGTCGGGGACAAGGTCGTAAGTATCCTGCGCATTCAGCCGGTCTTCGAGGTCCACGACCATTTCCGGAAATAATTCAAGCAATAGAGCGTGCAGTAATTCTTGCGCCTCATGCCCAAAATTTGCCTCTGCGTAATTCGTAACGTCTGTCCAGCATTGCAAATCATTTTGGGCCTCGAACCAATTCATGCATGCCGTCATATCCTTGCAAGCCTTAGCATTGATGCTGTTTTGATCCGCATTATCAGTGGCGATTTCACTAAGGTGTTGAATGGCTTTTTCAGCCAAGCACGTAAAATTGCCCCGTGTCTCTTTTGTGACTGTTCCGTCTCGCTTGATACGCGCGAGAGCGGTCTCTCTAACCTCCACCCAGTTGGCGATTAGGAGCGGGTGATTGATGAGATAAGGCGCCATGCCGAGACCCGTTGCATTGCCGATACCGACATAGCGTTTGACATTGTCATCCATAGCGACAGCCGTTTCAGGCGAGCGGTGCTTCGCGACATGATCCGCTTTGAACAGACTAAAATCCCGGATGAGGAAACAGGAAAACATCTCCGCAGAGAACGGCCGTGCAAAATCGGGATATTGCTGACAGACCTTATCCCAATCCGCCATGCCAAATTTACCTGAGCCGTACACCGCCGTCGTCCGGTATAGATAGCCAACCTTGGCCATTACATCCAAGTCCGGCTGCTGCCCTGCGGCGAGCCTGTCGACTACATACTCGAAATTGCGAGCAGATTTATTGGCGCGGGAGAGCACAAAACAGCCCGTGTCCACACGCCCCTTTTCCTGCAATGGCACATTGGCCCGCAGGAATTCAAGGCGCGCCCCATCAACCCGGCCTTCGCAGAGAGTTACAGTCATATCCCAGTCTTCAGCGATGACACGGTCACTACGGATATTCGGGTCAAGATATTTGGCAAACACAACGTAACTGAACAGCGCGTTACGTGTTTGGATTTCGTACACAACATGGCCGTAGCCGTTCCCATTAAGGCTAATCTGCGCACGCTGTATATCCCACTCTTCGCGTAAAATACGGCGCACTAGGCTGCGCATAAAACTGAGCGGATAAGGGTAAAGCGTGCCGAGCCTGTTCAAATCCATAACCACATGCGCAGGGCGCATAAAGGAGTCCAAGTCATCCGTGTTATGAGCTTGAGTGACTTGCATTACATAGGCTCAAAACTGGTTTCGAAGAAAGAAAGCCAGTTTTCTCCCATGACTTTTTTAACATCGGATTGAGCCATGCCTTTATCGGACAAACCTTGAGCGATGTTGCCAAAATCTTTTGACGAGGTGAACCAATCGGGCTGACGCGGCCAGTTAGCATTGCTCGCACTGCCCTCCCCGTAATCTGGTTTAAACGTCCACTTGCCAGAGCGCATCCATTCGAGCGTTTCATAGCCCCAGTTTTGGCACAAGTCTGATCCTATTCCGATATGGTCAATACCCATCAGTTCCGCCGTGTCCATGATCATGCCGCAGAAATCATCTAGCGTGCAGTCCGGGCCATTATTAAGATGGAACGGATACATAGAGAACCCGAACATGCCGCCAGATTCTCCCAAGGCCTTTAAAACTGTGTCGGATTTATTGCGGAGAGCTTCATGCCAACTTAGAGGGTTCGCATGGGTTATCGCGATGGGGCGCTCAGATAAGTCAATCGCTTGCAGGGTTGAGTGCTCGGCGCTGTGGGACATATCGATGACCATGCCAACACGGTTCATCTCTTTAATGACCTCACGGCCAAAGCGGGTCACACCGCTATCCCCGTTCTCGTAACATCCGGTCGCCAGAAGCGACTGGTTGTTATAGGTGAGCTGCATAATCCGCGTGCCTTCGTTATACATGGTCTCAACGAGGCGCAGATCATCTTCGATAGGCGAGCAGTTTTGGAAGCCGAAAATAATACCCAGCTTGCCCTGTTTTTGCGCAGTCAAAATATCCGCTGCTTTATGTACGGGCATGATGAGGTCGCTGTGCTCGCGAAAACGCTGCCGCCAGTCGCCGATATTTTCGAGCGTATCGCGGGTATTTTCCCAATAACATATGGTGACATGAATAGCGTGAACGCCGCCCGCAATCGCCTCTTCAAAAAGGGCGCGGGTCCAATTTACATATTGCAGGCCATCAATAATCAGCACAGTTTTATCCCGGATTGGTGTAAGCAGTTTTCATGATAGTATAGAAGTCTTTGGCATGCTCACCCTGCTCGCGCGGGCCGTATGAGGACGCTCCGCGACCGCCAAAGGGAACATGATAATCAAGACCTGCCGTAGCAAGATTGACAAGCACAGACCCAAACTTCGCATTCCGTTTGAAATGTTCGGCTTCTTTGAGATTTTGTGTTATCACAGCCCCGGCGAGGCCAAATTCCGTATCATTTGCTAGAGATAGTCCCTCTTGATAAGAGTCCACTTTCATCACACATGTCATGGGGCCAAAGACTTCTTCGCGGTTTACCTTCATATCATTTTTCGTATCTGAGTAGATTGTCGGGGCGAGATAAAACCCCTCTGTGTCGCGCTCTAAACGCTTACCGCCGGTGACAAGCGTACCGCCTTCATCTTTGGCAATTTTCATATAGCCGAGAATTTTGTCCATCTGGGATTCAGAGACAATCGGGCCTAGCTCTGTGCCTTCAGTCAAAGCATGACCGACCTTTTTGGCCTCGGCGGCTTTGGCCAGTTTTTCGACAAATTCGTCATGTACTTTGGCGTCGACGATTAAGCGTGAGGACGCCGTACATTTTTGGCCACTCGCGCCGAAAGCGCCGTGAATAGATTGCGCAACAGCGACGTCCATATCGGCATTCTCAGTGACGACAATCGGGTTTTTGCTTCCCATTTCGCACTGCACTCGTGCCATATTCCCAATCGCGGCCGCTGCGATTTTACGGCCTGTCGACACGGAGCCCGTGAACGATACGCCGTCAATTTTAGAGGAGGATAAAGCCGCGCCAATCTCGCCGCCGCCCTGCACCATGTTGAAGACACCTTTGGGTAAATGTTTGTCTAAGATTTCCGCGAGCGCATTGGCCGTGCCGGGCGTAACTTCGGACGGCTTGAGAACAACCGTGTTCCCATAAGCCAAAGCCGGCCCCATTTTCCAAGCGGCGATGGCGACAGGGAAATTCCACGGCGTAATCAAGCCAACAACGCCCAAGGCTTCGCGGCTAATATCAATATGAATACCAGGACGGACGGAAGCCGCGCTCTCGCCGATCTGGCGCAAGCATTCGGCGGCGTAATATTGGTAGAACTCGCCCGCGCGGAATGTCTCCCCACGCCCTTCAGCAAAGGGTTTACCTTCTTCACGCGAGAGCAAAGTTCCAATCTCGTCGCAACGGTCAATCAGCTCCTGTCCAATAGCATAAAGAATGTTTTTCTTTTCTTCGAGCTTCACAGCTTCCCAGCCCGGCTGCGCGGCACGGGCGGCGGCAACTGCGTCGTTGACCTGCGCCGCGGTGGCGCTGGCCATATGACCGACCGTTTCTGAAATATCTGATGGATTAATGTTCAGGGTTTGCGGGCCTGACCGGTCCCATTCGCCGTCAATCAATTGTCCGTAAATATCACTCATAGTCGAATCCTCTTTGCAAAAGACCTAGGTCGTCTCAGGCTTATTTCATAGTTTAAAGCGCGCTTATTTTATCCAGAACGATATTGGACACAGCCACGCCTGTTTTTGCCGTTTCGCTGCGGTTTTTGTGACGCCGCGCCCCGGGCAGGCGCACATTATCCTGCTCTAGCATTTTATCAAAAAAAGCATCCGCATGGGCCGCCCAGCCGTCCGCATCGCCCATTAGGTTCGGGTCCATGGCAAACATAAACTCACCGCCCTGAGGCGGGCCGCCGTCCCCATTGTCGCGCTTAGCAGCTTCGAAACTAAAGCTCTCCCCGATAAGGCCGCCTGCCAAGAGCTCTACCATCATGGCGATAGAACTGCCCTTATAACCGCCAAACGCCAGCAAGGCCCCTTTCAGCACGTCGTCCGGATTGGTTGACGGATTTCCGTCCGCATCAACACCGACCCCTTCAGGCAGCGTATGGCCTTCCCGGGAGGCCAGCATGACCTCGCCGCGTGCCATAACGGAACTGGCTTGGTCAAACACCATGGACGGCTTACCCGGGCGTGGCCAGCCGAAACAAATCGGGTTCGTGCCGTAAAGCGCCTTTGTACCGCCTGCTGGAATGACCGCAGGTTTATAAGACGTACACGCAAATCCCACGAGGCCTGCATCCGCTATCGGCTCCACCTCGGCCCAAAGCGCGGCAAAATGGTGAATACCAATCAAAGGCATGGCGGCAATTCCGCAGGTTTTAGCCGCTTCGATAAGATGCGCCCGGCCCTCGTTTAGCGCCATAGGGGCAAAGCAATTATGGCCGTTCACCTGCACGACAGCAGGGGCGAGCTTGCTAACGGTCGGTCGCGCCTTGCCGTTGACTTTTCCGGATTTCAGCGTCGCCACATATCCCGGCAAACGCATAAGGCCGTGGGAATGACACCCATCCCCTTCGGCGCGGGTGACGGTATCAGCAACAACCCCCGCATTTTCAGCGTCGCAGCCATGGGCCATGAGCGTGTCAGCCGCGAGTTTGCGGATGTCGGCAAGGGACATACTCGTTTCAGACATTGGATTCCTCTTTAAATGACGCGGTAAACATAGACCGCATGTTTGATATTCTGGTCACCATTGGGCATGGAAACAAAAGGATCTGTTTCGAACTCCAAAGTCCATTTCCCTGCATCTGTCAAAAGCTGACGGTGATCATGATAAAGTTGTGTCTGCGAATTGATATGCCCATGCGTTGACCAGATAATCAACCCGTCAGGCTTGGTCACACGAATAAACTCATCTAGACTATTAGGGGGTGCATTGCCGGGCGCCAAGCAACCAATAGAATACGTCACCGCAAACTGATTGTCTGAAAAATCGAGCTTTGAGCCCAAGGCCATCTGGCGAAGATCATCATAAATTCCGCGCTTCTTGGCAATAGCCAACATGCCTTCTGAAAGATCAATCCCAGTAAACCCGTCATACCCCATAAGCTTGAGCGGCAAGCTATGCATACCCGTACCACAGCCAGCATCCAGAAACGGTCCTGCGCCCAAGGGTATGTGCCGTGAAAATACGGCCGCGCCGACGTAAGGGAGTTGTATGCCAAACTCGCTGACATCTTTGTCATAATCTTCGGACCAGTCATCGTAAGCTTTACGGCGCGCCGCGTCGGAACGGGCCGCGTAGACTTTTTCCAATTTTTTGTTTTGACTGTATCCCATTAGACGGACTTAACCGGATAACGAGTAAGAACTTCAGGGCCAAGGGCGTCTTTCAGCGGATTCAGCCAAGGCTCAAAATGACGCCATTGTTCAAGGCCACTCTTAAAGATGGGCTGCCTCACCTGTTCTGAACTGGCCGTTCGCACCGAACGTTTCGTTTTGTGAAATTCAAGACAAGCTTGTTCAAACGGCAGGCCGAGGTAATCCAGCAAACGGCGGACTTGGGTTTCTGTATCCTCGACGACATCCTCGTATTGCACGCGGAGAATTTTGCCGGGCAGAACTTTGTCCCAATGGTCCATCAATGCCACATAATCTTTGTAATAGGTCCCCACATTCTCAAGCCCGTAGGTAAACTCCTGCCCCTCGGCAAAATGTTGTTTGAAACCAGAGAAGCAACACGCCATAGGATGACGGCGCGCATCAATGATTTTAGCGTTCGGCAATATGAGAGAAATCAGCCCTATGTGCCTAAAATTGTTAGGCATTTTATCAATGAAATAGGGCGCCCCTTTACGGTGGATTCGCGTATCCTTGATAAACCTCTCCCCATATGCCGCCAACTTTTCAGCCGAGAGTTCATGCAGTATTTTCGGATAGCGGCCCTCGAGGCTGGTTTTCTTACGGCCTCTTAGTTGAAAGGATAACGACAAAATATTTGGTAGTTCAAGCGTGCCATCGACTTGACTGTGAGACGCAATTATTTGTTCGAGCAGTGTCGAGCCCGCACGCGGTAAGCCCACGATGAAAATCGGGTCTGGCGCCGGACACCCTTTCCCGCCCTGCGTTTCGAAAAGCGCCTGTGTACATATTGTCTTCTGCGCTTCGAACTCCTCTGTCATGTCCGAAGGTTTGTAGCGGGATTGCGCAGATTTAATCTCATTTCCGCGCTCATAAAACTCAAAAGCCTTGGCGAAATTTTTCTGGTCCTCAAAAGCTTTGCCAAGGGAAAAACAGAAGTTGACATGATCTGAAAATCCGAGTGCTGAGCCCTCCGTCAGGGTCAACATGCTGTCTATCTCTCCGTCAGTGAATTCATAAGTCTTAAGATTCGCGAGACCAAAATAAGCCTCGCCGTGGTCAGGTTTGGCGACATAGGCCGCGCGGTAACTCTCAACAGCCTCTTCATGCTTACCGAATGTTTTAAAGGCGTGGCCACGTGAGGTCAAAGTTGCGTGATCATTTGGCATCTTCTCGAGCACCTTTTCGAACAGCTCAAAAGCTGTCTCATGATCGCCCGTCTGCATGCTTTCGATAGCGAGATAAGATTGGAACAAAGGGCTTTCGGGATCGCGCTTATACAAATCCTCAGCTTGCTCAAGCGCAGCTGCAAACTTTTGCCGTTTTCTTAAAACCTGAATGTAATCAAGCCGGAGCTGAACATCCTCTGGGGCAAATTCGATAGCACTCTCGAGCAAGAAATCAGCATCATGGAACACCCCAAAACGCGATCCGATATCTGCCAGAAGGCGCATGCCTTCGATGTGATGCGGATTAGACTGCAAGAATTTCCGACATAGTTTTTCAGCCATCAGCATCTTACCTTCGTGTATAAGATGAGTGACCGTCAAAAGATCCTGCGGTAGCGAAGCCAGTCGGTTCGCTTGTAATTTAACACGTGCCGCCTCAGCCTCGCGCCCTTTTCGGTCTAGAATTTTCACCTGCTCACGCCAACTGGCGATTAACGCCGGATTAGCGCGCGTGGCCTTCTGATACGCCCCCAATGCCGCATCAAATAACCCTTGATCCCGGCTCAGATGCCCTTCTTCTTGCAACGCGCGGCCAAATCCCGGGGAAATACGGCGCAGTATTTCAAGCGTTTGCTGGGCATCTGTGAATTTTTTGAGATATCTCTCGGACACGGCCTTGAAATACAGAGCCTCTATGTTCTCAGGCTCTACCGCGCAGATTTCAGATACTTTTACGAGCGCGTCATCAAACTGACCGCGTCGCATTAGGGTCTGGATCTCGCCTTGGATGTCAGAAACTTCTGTCATAATCAATCATATAAAAAAACACGCCCACGAAAGGGCGTGTTCTTTATAGTTTAATGCGTAACTCAATGTCGAATTTAATCGAACGTATAAGAGAAACGCGCACCGACATTTAAAGGTCTTGCGTAGCTGACACGTGACACATCATTGATGTGCTGGCGATTAAGCTCAATGTTCGAGTCTAGAATGTTGTCTACAAACAATTCACCCGTCCAGTTATCGCTCGTCAGACCTGCAGATGCGCTAAGCTTTGTCCAGCCTTTAATGGTATCGCGGTTTTTCACAATGATATCGGAGAAAGATTTAGCAGAATGAACTACTTGCGGCATAACATGCGCGGTCAGACCACTATCTAGGTCCCACTCGTAGCGAGCGCGCACATTAAACTGATACTTTGGCGCGAAAGATAGGCTGTCACCGACCTGCACATCATCCGTTGGAATAGAAACCTTGGTGATTTCAGTATCCAAGAAGCTATAAGCCCCTGTAACAGTCAAACCTTCCATAGATATAGGCGCGTAAGTAATTTCGCCCTCGATACCCTTAATTTCAGCATCGCCGACATTGGCATTGAAGAACAAGTTTACGATAGACGTATCAAAAATCGTCGCTTGCAAATCTTTAATGTCCACAAAGAAGGCCGAGCCATTAAACTGAAGCTGATTGTCCGCGAGGCGTGTTTTCCAACCAAATTCAAAGTTTTTAACATCATCCGTTTCTAGTTCAAACGGAACCGTAAAGGCACCTGATGTCGCCCCGCCCGGGCGATTAAGCAGTCCCGGACGATAGCCTTCTGAATAAGTACCATAAAACAGCAAATCATCATTCGGCGTATATGTACCCGTAGCTTTCAGAATAACACCAGAGGCCTCAGCCTTATCAGGCGCGCGAAGCTCGTTAAAGACACGTTGTCCTTGTGCGGCTCCGATTGCAGCTTGAATGTCTGCAAGAGAATCTGCGAGCGTGAATGTTTGCTGTGCTCCACATGTCCTAGAGAAGGTGTAAGACCCGTCGCCATCGTAAAGATCATTAATATCTGTACCGAAAGCGTTGGCATCTGTTGTCCCGAACAAATTACAGAATGACGAGTTGGCCGTACCTTCAAGATCAACCTCATTATCATAATAACGTGCGCCGAGGGTAATCGCGAACTGATCATTTAGATCGAATGTCCCTTCGCCGAATACGCCCAGTTGTTTGTCACTCCGTTTTGTATCGTTACGGAAGACCGTTGTCCGGCTAAAGGCCGTATCATCTGAACTATACCCAGGCCCAGGGAAGCGGAAATTATCGCCGCGGTTTGGATAAACAACTTCAATGCCTGGATAGTTGAAATTCACAACTTCTTCAAGAATTGTGTCACTGAAGAAACCACCAACTGTTGCACGTATCCGGTTTTCTGCCGGTGTGTTAAAGCGTAACTCGTGCGTCTGGACTGTCAAATTTGAGTCAACTTCGCCAAACAGAGCCGGCGGTTGGCAGGTTCCTGTAGGCGGCGTTTGACCAGCCCCATTATCGTAAGCTGATGAATAAACAGAATAATCACAAATGTAATATGGCAGATATTGCGCGACATATAGATACTCTGAATAGTCAATACGCTGTTCCGCACTGCGGTCTGTATAAGCCCCTGTGTAAACCATATCGAGCATGCCCAAGCGACCTTTAAGTGTCCAGCTCAGGTTATCAAACTCATCTTCGAGCTCGTTCTGCTCATAGGTCTGTATTTTGTGATCACCCAAATCTGGATTAGCCAGAAAAATACCATCGGTATCAAGTTCTTGATGAGCGTAACCTAGGAGAAGAGACCAGTCATCATTGAGCTCTCTCATCGCAGACACTCGGAAGCCAAAGTAAGTGGCATCGTTCTGGTTTTTCTCAACGATTGCATTTGCAGGAAGTGCATTAATTTGTGAGGTATCGGCACCAGCATCAAATCCAGCCCGTGCTCCAATAAGTGTCCCGTTGTCACGCGTATCAGTTGCGGAACGAAACCGCGCCGATTCGGTGATATCAAGCTGTCCCTCCACAGCATCCGTCCAGCCCCCTTGGCGATCACCGTAAACCACGGCGCGCAAAGCAAAGCTATCGCCAATTGGCACATTATACATCGCTTCGCCTTTGAAGCTGGCATCGCCGCCTTTGGTGAAGGATGTTCCGACTGTGAATTTAGCTTCTTCAACACCAATTTTGGGCTTGTTCGTAATCATACGAACTGTACCGGCCTGTGAGCTGGCTCCGAAAAGTGTGCCTTGAGGGCCCGAAAGCACTTCAACACGCTCAAGGTCAGCGGCGTAAACATCAAGGTTACGCCCCGGCTGCACCAATGGTTGTTCGTCGAGATAGAAAGCGACGTTTGGCGCAAGGCCTGCAACGCCCGCGATGGATGTCGCCGGGGTCGTTGATGCGAGGCCGCGTATATATATCGTGTTGTTGCCTGGACCAGCGCCACCCGCAGTCACGCCGGGAAGCTGGACGAGATAATCCGTAAATACATCAACGCGGAGCTCATCAAGTGTTGTTTCGCCCAACGCTTGAACGGCAATAGGGATATCCGAAGCCGTTGTAGACCTTTTCGTCGCAGTTACAATAATTTCGTCTTGTAACTGGGCATAAGCTGGCGTCGCCAATGAAATCACCATAATTGCGCTCAGTGCGCTACAGGTTAAAAGATGTTTTTTCTGCATGTGTTGTTTCCCCTAGATGCGAGTTATTCGCGTTTATAGACTTCTCTGTGTGATGCCTCCTGTATTAGCTAATATGTATTGTATAGCTAGGAGCAATGCTAAAAATATGCTTTGTATTAAGAAAATTAATAAAATTTGCGATATTTTTGTCACAAATTTTGCGAAAAGCTTTCCTGTAATAAATAATACTAATACTGCGCATCAACATGAATAATTCAACTTTCGATAATCGTACCGCTATAGAGACCCTTCTGAATCGATTAACACAATTCCAACCTTTAATTTTGGCGCACCGTCTATCTCAAAGGTAAATATCCCTGTTTGTCCACCGCGTAGTATTACGGAGCCCCGCCCCACTCTTTGACCTTTTCGTAATTGCGTTCTTCGCGTGCCATAATTTACCCCTTATTATATGACAACGGACACTCTTTCTTTTCATTAATTGAGTTCAGGGAAGAAGGAACTCGAACGGTTACGCTCACTTCCCAGATTTACAAAAGTCGGACCACGTCGCCATAAGCTCTCGTCTTTTGAGTAGCGCGTTACGTCTCCTGTAAGCTTGTTCAACCTTATTTCCCACTTTGTGAGCCAATGTTGCCTCAGCTACCTCTCGCGGAAAGCTAGTATAATCACCGCACCAATCTCGAAACGAAGATCGAAATCCATGAATCGTCACCTCTGTTACGCCCATTTGCCGTAAGAGCATATTCATTGACATATTACTGTGTGGTCGCCCGATTTTACCGCCCGGAAAAACATCGTTGGAAGTTTTCATTTCTTCAGGTTGGCGCAATACCTTGAGAGATTGACTGGATAACGGTACGACATGTTCAACGGTTTTTTTCCATTGTTGCCGATGCTTCTCATTTGACCAATTTTTCATATTTTCAATGAGATAGTCCGCGACCTCGCCAAAGGTTTTGAGGCTTTTGCGCCTCAAGTACTCCAATTCGAGACCGTTCTTCAATTGGGTCTTTAAGAAACGCCACTAACTCCCGCGCATTCTAAGCTTTTTCTCTTGCCAGTGAAAGCCCTACACTGGGAAATCCGCCAAGACCCATTTCGCGACTCTTATAGTTATTCCGCCACATATAGACCCATCTTTTTGCACCCGTTTTGGATCTTACGAGATACAATCCCGCACCGTCGCTTATTCGTTCCCGCCGTTTTATAGGATTGAACATTCCGGACCGTAAGCTTGTTTATGCCTGGCATTTTAGTCCCACTTCATAGCTGGATTAAGAAGAAATAGCAATGAACGGCATGAAACAAAATACTAGGCAACTATTTGTTTTTATTGCGAATAATAGAACAGGATGAAACCCCATGAAACACTAGTTCGATAGAGCGTGGTGCCTCCAAATACAGTAATGCTCACCACTTTTAATAATATAGAAATTCTGTTCCCACCTTAGCTACCAACAGGTGTTTGCCGAAACAGCCTTCGTGAAGCTGTGTCTTGCGGCTTCATTTCCGCGTAAGGCGGGCATAATACGTGACAGAGACGCAGCGACGTATTGGCCACTCGGAGCCCTAAACGACTTACTCAGAAAAAGCTACGCGCAGCGCGGATGCGGCGCGAGTAATGGCTTCGTCCGCTACGGGCACTATGCCGAACAGGCTTGCAAACCCGTGGATTGCTCCGGGATATGAATGAAGCATAGCAGGCACGCCCGCGGCCTTCAAACTTTGCGCGTAGGCCACGCCTTCATCATGCAGCGGATCATTGCCTGCGACGATTATCGTGGCGGGGGCCGTGCCTTTATTTATTGAAGCCAAAGCGGGGGATGCCCGCGGGTCCAGGCGCAAATCGCCCGGTGCATATTGGTCCCAATACCACCGCATTTGCGCGGCGGATAAAAACCCGGCGTGTTCACCTTCAAATGACGGCGCGGCGCAGCGTCCATCTAGCGCGGGATAGAATAGCAATTGATGACAGATATCAGGGTCGCCCGCCGCCGCCTGCGCCGCAGCTGCCGCTATATTACCGCCAGAGCTATCTCCTGCCAGAGCAATACGGCTGGCATCGATACGCAGCTCGGCATGATTATCTTTTACCCATTGCAGCGACGTCAATGCGTCTTCCCATGCTGCTGGAAACGGATTTTCGGGGGCGAGCCTATAATCAACAGACAAGACGGCGCATCCAGCTTGCACCGCTAACATCGCGCAAAGCCGATCGTACATTTCAAGCGTGCCGTGAACCCAGCCGCCCCCGTGAAAGAACAACACCATTGGGCGTATTTCTTTGGGGGCTGAATGATAAAGGCGTCCTGATAATTTAATCTCTCTTGCGTCTATTGAGATATCCCGTGTCTCGGCAATACCAACGGGCGGGCCTGGAATTGGATTATCCAGAGCCGCGCGAAGCGAGGCGGGCGTTATCGGATTCGGCAACGCAAATCCGCTCTCCGCCATAGCCTCTAAGAGGCCTTGAATATGAGGATCAATTTCGGGCATCAGCGTCTTACAAACCCTTCATAGTCATTTTGAATAGCGTTGGTGCTCAGTTCGCAATACCTTGGGAATCCGCCAACATAGATCAGGAACCCGCATTTTTTTCCGTCGATATTTTTGCCGTTATACCAAGAATCTGCAAGACCATAAACAGTGTGCGCCGCAACGGCATTGACTTCCGCTGACCAGTTTTTCTCAGCCTCCTCTGTGGTTTCGAGGCGGGCATAGCCATCCTTTTCAAGATCATCGATAATACCTGCCACGAAATCGACTTGCCATTCGCCCGCTGTAATCATCTGAGCCAGCGCAGCCGGGGAAAGCGGTCCGTGGATCAGGAATAAGTTGGGAAAGCCTGCGACCATCAATCCAAAATTACTCGTCGGGCCGTCTGCCCATTTATCATCCAGTTTTTTCCCCCCCAAGCCCGTAATCTCAATCCGGCTCAACGCGCCTGTGACAGCATCAAACCCTGTCGCCATGACAAGCACATCAATGTCATGCTCCCCGTCTGTTGTTTTCAGACCCGTCTTGGTAAACTCGGCTATCGGGGCGCTCTTCACATCTACGAGTGACACGTTATCGCGGTTATACATCTCATAATACCCGTTATCGATACACAGTCTCTTTGCGCCTATGGGGTAGGTCGTCGGACACAGCGTTTCCGCTGTCTCAGGATCCTTGACGGTAGCCCGAATTTTGTTTCTGACAAATTCGCAAACCACTTCATTGGCGGCGGGGTCGCTCATCACGTCGGTAAAGGCGAGCATCATCTGGAAGGCGCTCTTGGACGTCCACCCCTCCTCAAGGACCTCAACCTGTTCTTCTGGGGTATAGTCATGAGCCGATTTCGTTGGGTACTCAATGATGGACACCCCATAGGTGTCGAGCATTTGCTTGCGCCGCTGACTGTAATTGTCTTTCCAATCCCGTTCGTGTTCGTCGTCCATCGGCTTATTGCCTGATGGCATGCTGAAAGCCGGAGTGCGCTGAAACACGGTCAGATGCTGGCTGCGTTCAGCCAAGATCGGAGCGGCTTGAATCCCCGTGGACCCCGTACCGATAATGCCAACGCGCTTATCTTTTAAATCCGGCTGCTCTTTGGGCCATTGCGTCGTGTGATAAATTTCGCCTTGGAAACTTTCGCGGCCGGGCCATTCCGGCATATTCGGCGCTGAAAGAGCTCCCGTTGCCGCAATGATGTGTTTGCAAATAACGTGATCCCCATTTGCGGTATGAACGTGCCAGCGATTACTTTCTTCGTCAAAGCGCATTGATTTTACGGCATTGGATAGACGGATGTCTTTGCGCAAATCAAAACGATCCGCGACGTGATTTGCGTATCTCTCCAAGTCGGGCTGAGCCGAGAAAATTTCCGGCCATTTCCACTCCTGCTGAAGGTCTTCATCAAAGCCATAGGAATATTCGACGCTTTTAATATCCACCCGCGCGCCGGGATAGCGGTTCCAATACCACGTACCGCCAACCCCCTCTCCGGCTTCAAAACAAACGACCTTATGTGTTTTTCCGAATTTGTGAACGGCATAGAGCCCGGAGAAACCAGCGCCGATTATGACAATATCAAAGTTTTCTGGCATGGATTTGGACGCTCCTTTTTTACGACGTCAAATATCTTACGCTAATGCGCTATATGCTGGATTTTCACCGCCGAGGGTATTTTGGGTTCGCGGGGTTAGCCCCGCCATGAAATCGGGGTGAGTAAATACCCAAAACCGGTTAGCCGCTATTGCGTCGAAAACAATTGCGGCGGCTTCATCCGGCTGCATTCCGTAAAGTTCCGTCAGCCCGCCCATCTCCGCACGGGTCTGCGCGCCGTCTACGGAATCGCGCTTCAAAACTTCGGTATCTTTTGACCGTATTATGGCCGTCTTGACGGGGCCTGGCGCTACGAAACTCACGCCAATATTCGCCCCCACTTCGTCGAGTTCATATTTTAGCGTTTCCGTCAGGGCCAAAATTGCAAATTTTGAGCAAGAATACGCCCCCATCATCGGCGAAGGAAAAAAACTCGCGAGAGACCCGAAATTGACAATATGAGCGGGCGTTTTGTTTTCTATCATCTCAGGCACAAATGCCGAGAGCATATTCGTCATCCCTTTGAAATTCACACCCATGACAAAATCCCAATCACTGGCATCGTGCTCCCAGATACGCTTATTGATTAAAATTCCGGCGCAATTCACAATTAGGCCAACGGCCCCAAACTTATCTGATGCAGTAGCGTGAATTTTTTTCACGTCACTGACTTTGGATATATCCGCGGCTTGGATAGCAATCTGACTCGGGTCTTTGGCCAGCTTTGCGAGCTGCTCGGCAGCCTGTTGCAGACCCGAAACGTTCACATCGGTCATCACAACGTTCATGCCTTTTAGCACGGCCGCTTTCGCCATGCTCAACCCAATGCCCGATGCTGCGCCCGTTATAATAGCTACAGTCATTTGCTCTCTCCTAAAACGCGCTTATCCAGACGGATTTCTTTGCGGGCCATCGCTTCCCAGAGAAAGGGAAAGCCGAGGTCGTCAGACATTTGCGCCATCTTCAACGTGTCCATGTCCGTGATAGGATGCCCCTCCCCCAACGCCTCAACTTGCCAGGCCAATCGGCATCGATGTTCAAGCGTGATAGCGCGCAGGTGCGCCTGCCGAATATCTTTACCAACGACAAACACGCCGTGATTTTTTAGGAGCGCCCATTTGTGCTTCCCCAGAGCGTCGGCGGCGGCTGCCGCTTCGTTATCTCCGTCAACCGTCCCGGCATATTCATCATAAAAAACAGGGTCCCCAGCGACCTGCCCCGATGTTTGGTCATAGACCGGCGGCACGCGCCCCGCGGCAGACCAGACAAGGCCCCATTTCGAATGATTGTGCAGAACGACTTTTAAATCATGACGTCGTTTATGCACTTCCAAATGCAGTCCAATCGCGGGCGTCACATTCCACGCACCTTCGATGATTGCGCCGCTTGCATCAACGCTGATAATGTCATCGGCTGTAAGTTCATCCCACGCAAGTTCCCAAGGATTTACAAGAAAACTGCCGTCCGGCTGCGCGAGCGTAATATGTCCGTTGATGTGCTCGTCATATCCTTCGCGGTGCAAGGCCCGGCAAAGGAGCGCGACCTCCTGCTGCGGCGTGAGGTCTGGCAGCAAGGGGTAGCGGCCCGGGTTCGGGGCGAGTTTTTCGAGCATGGGATTGCTTCTGATTGTTTTCGTCATAACTATACCCACTCCGCTGAGGCCGGGCCTGTATCGACCGTATCTACACTATGGATGCCGAGGGCTTTGCGCGCCTCGGGAACAGTCATATTAAAGACGTCCTCGTATTTCATCAGGTAAATCGGAGCGGAATTGCGTCCGACTTCTGAGCCGCGCAAACTCGCATCATGTGTCAAAAGCCATGTTTGCGGATAATGCAACACGGCGCGTGTCAGGACGCGGGTTGAAGCTAGGATTGAGAATACAGACAGTTCACTCGCCAGCTCCGGACTCATATGGACAAACAGGTTTGTCAGCCGCATGTAATAGGGCACCAATTCGCCGATGAAATCAAAGCCGCCGCCGCCAATAATATGCTCGAAATCATGCACTTGTCCGGCGCGGAGCTGAAAATATTCGTAATCACTATCCGGCTCATAGGGCGGGACGATATTGACGCTCATCCCTTTGCTCATGAGCTCAGCATAGAAAATACCGCCGACCGTATCCGGAGCGCAATTTTTCAAATCATCCGCTTCAAAGGTCGAGACAAATCTTTCCGTAAACCAGGCGTCGAGCTCTGGGTTTTTGGCCCGCTCTACTTTGATAAGCGCGTTGATGTGATCGATATCCTGAATTTCACGCAGCATCATCACAAGCTGGATTGAATCGGACGGCGTCGGAATATCCGAGCCGTTTTTACGCAAGAGATGCGTTGCTACCCAATCCCGTACGCGGGCGTCATTCAGGTAACGGGATGAACTGACGAGCACGCTGCTCTCGGTCTCAACTTTCTCGATCCCTTTCATCAAATAAGAATAATCAGGCATGACGCCCTCCCTCGGATATTAAATTGGCAGCCAGTTCTGCTGGCACTTTGACTGGAAAACGCAGTAGCATTTGCGCCATGCCTTTGGCGGCCGGATCAAGCTTGGTGCTAGCATTGATACCGCCTATCAGCGTGTCATAGACCACAAAATTCAGCGCGTTTAAGCCCGGAGCATCAAAGCCTTCCACACGGGGCAACGCTCCCTTCGGCCCAAGATGAGCATACCAGTCTGAGACGGCGGCAAGTGTTAATGCGCGGCGTAAATAAGGTAAGAAATCAGGCTGGCGCGCAATAACGGCGACATTGAACAGATGTCCTTTATCACCGCTTCGCGCCCAGGCGAGCTGTATCAAATCGACAGTCACTCCGTCATCAAGAGAGGCAAGCGAGGTCTCAGTCTCAGCCCTAGACTTGGGCATGGGTTCAGAAACCCTCACACCTTTGGCAACAGGCTGCTTATGAGCGACCCCATTAATCGTGACCGTCGGGGTGATACCGTCTTTGCCAATCAAAAATAGAAACACCCCCGTCATAGGCGTCACCTGCGTGGCGAGGTTGATGGATGTCCCCACGGACATGCCTGAAATGCCCGCCCATTGTTCCCGTGAGAAAATCTCTGCGCCTTCTCGGTTAGGATGCTCGGCAATCAATTTACAGATAATTTCACGCCCGCCGCCGGGATTGCCATGGGCCCCAAAACTGGCTTCACCGCCAATCAATACGGTCTCGGTCAATGTGAAATCTGATAGGCCGTTCGATTGAAGCAAAGCCCGCCCGCGCCTAAATAGAGCCTGCGCTTGGCGCTTGGCTTTCTCAGCAGCGTCTTCCCCAATAATCGGTTGGTACGCGACTGTGCGCCACCCCCCATCAAAGGTGATGCAAGCTTTGTAAGTGTCAGTTGGCGCGCGGCCTTTCGCGCCGCTCACACGGACACGGTGTTCTCCAATCTGCTCGAGCTGAACATGGCTGAAATCACACCGCACATCCGGCATAATGTAATTTGCGGGGTCACTGACTTCATAGAGGATTTGCTCAGCGACTGTACCTATTGAAACTAATCCGCCCGTCTCATCTGGCTTCGTGATGACGACACTACCATCCGCATAGCATTCGCCTATTGGGAACCCAATATTGGCCCAATCGGGCACGTCCCGCCAATCTGTAAATGTGCCGCCAGTGACCTGCGCGCCGCATTCGAGCAAATGCCCAGCCAACGTGCCCGCCGCCAGCAGATCTAAATCGTCTGCGCCCCACCCAAATTCGTGAATAAGCGGGCCGAGCACGACCGCGCTATCAACAACGCGTCCAGTGATAACGATATCAGCCCCCTTGGACAGCGCTGCCGCGACAGGAAAGGCCCCCAGATAAGCGTTAGCGCTGACGATATTTTCAGGAAATTCCGTATCAATGAACATATCGCGATGACCCGCCGCGCGAAGCTCATCAACGCGGCCGCGCAAATCGTCGCCTTCGACGCAGGCCACAGTAAGGTCTAGCCCTTTGTCTGCAATCATCTTTACCAGGGCTGCGGCCAACCCTGCCGGGTTCACGCCGCCGGCATTGGCCACGACCTTAACGCCGCGCGCCGCAATCTCTTCGAGGTGCGGTCCCACATGGAGGGATAAAAAGTAAAACCCGTAGCCGAGAGACGGGTCAGCCGCCTGCATCCGGCCAAAAATGCCCATTGATCCTTCGGCCAAATAGTCAAACACCAAGTAATCAAGATTTCCGCCTGAAAGGAGCTGCGGGACGGAAAGAGCAGTATCCGCAAGCGACGCCGTTGCGCCGCCGATACGCACAACCTTATCATCGCCTTTATCTGTGGCATCGCTATTAATCGCAGCCATCAACATCTCCCCAGTTTATTCTGAGAGCGTATCGGAGCGCCTTGCAACAGACTGTAACCAAAGTTACAATTGAAAGATGAAGACCGAAATACAGACCCTAGCCTATGATGTCCTGCGAGAAACGGAATGGTTGAAGACCTATTCCTCAGACTTGGCCGAAAGCCTGATCGCCGAGGGTCGGTTAGTTCACTTGAAGACAGGCGAGTGGGCGCAGGCTGAGGGCGATGACCGCTATGGTCTTTTCATAATCGTCGATGGACTCTTGAAAACCTATTACGCTCCGATTGGCGACCGCGTGATAATGGTTGGCTTTTCAAAACCCGGATCTGTGCTTGGGCATGCGACGCGCTATAGCGGCGGGCCTAGGCTGGTCACAGCCGTCTGCGCAGAGCCAAGCCTTATGCTCGAGATTTCTGAAAGCGGCCTGGACCGCGTGGCGACCGGGTCACCGGAGATATGGCGCGCGATTGCCGGCTTTACCTATGATAATATGCGTAGCGCTTTACGGCTTGCTGCTGAGGTTATCTCGCTTCGTCCCCGCGAGCGTCTCGCAGCGCGCCTGTTGGCACTCACCCCAGAGGATGACGCTGTTGAAACGCCCGTCATTCGCGTCCGCCAGGAACTCTTGGGCGAAATGATTGGAGTCACCCGTAAGACAGTTAATCAACACCTTTCATCATTCCAGAAAGACGGATTAATACGCGTCGGGTATGGCAAGATTGAGCTTTGCAATTTGAAGGGACTACGGCTCATAGCGAGGGGTTAAAGACCGCACCACCGCGCCCCTCAATAAAATAGAAGCGACAGGTTTGTGAGGTTTTAGCACGTATGCGAATGCCCCCTAAGCCCCGATAGTGTCGGAAACTCCAAAATTGAGGAATTAAACCGTAAGAGGCTCATAGGTGGCTGGACCAATGATGACCACTGAACCCAACATAATAATTCCTATTCAAAAATGATATCGGCTTTGGTTTTTGCTTCAACCTCTTCGCGTGCAACGCCTGAAGCCAGTTCGACAACGCGAAACCGTCTTTGGCCTTCGACACGGCTAAATACACCGAGGTCAGTTACGACCATGTCGATGCAGGCTTTACCGGTAAGAGGCAACGTACAGTCTTTGAGAAACTTACTCTCGCCGCGTTTGTTTGTGTGATCGAATAGCGCGATACAGCGCTTCACGCCTGCGACGAGGTCCATCGCCCCGCCCATGCCCTTAACCACTTTGCCCGGGATCATCCAGTTGGCAAGATCGCCATTTTCGGCAACTTCCATCGCGCCCAAGATTGACAAATCAACATGGCCGCCGCGGATCATTGCAAAGCTTGTGGCGCTGTCAAAGAAACTAGATTTAGGCAGCGTCGTTATCGTCTGTTTGCCCGCATTAATAAGGTCAGCATCTTCTTCGCCCTCATAAGGGAAAGGTCCCATGCCGAGCATGCCGTTCTCACTCTGAAGGGTCACATCCATGCCGTCTGGAATGTGATTGGCGACGAGTGTGGGAATACCAATGCCCAAGTTGACATAGAATCCGTCTTCGAGTTCTTGCGCAGCCCTCGCGGCCATTTCATCACGTGTCCAAGCCATTATGCGCTCCTCTCGCGGGTTGTCAGTTGTTCAATTCTCTTTTCGCATTTCGCCTCAACAATACGTTGTACAAAAATACCGGGCGTGTGGATGAAGTTTGGATCAAGCGTTCCGACGGGTACAAGCTCATCAACTTCCACAACCGTTACTTTGCCCCCCATCGCCATCATCGGAGAGAAGTTACGCGCGGTGGCCTTAAAGATAAGATTGCCTTCAGCATCGCCTTTCCACGCTTTGATCATGGACAGATCTGCCTTGAGACCGGTTTCCATAATGTAAGTCTCGCCGTCGAACTCTTTATGTTCCTTGCCTTCGGCAATAAGCGTCCCGACACCTGTCTTCGTATAGAAACCGGGGATGCCAGCTCCGCCTGCACGGATACGTTCGGCCAATGTGCCTTGTGGATTGAATTCCAGCTCAAGCTCGCCGCCGAGATATTGGCGCTCAAACTCTCTATTCTCGCCGACATAGGAGCTGATCATTTTACTAATCTGGCGCGTCTCCAGTAGCTGCCCCAGACCAAAACCGTCCACGCCCGCATTATTAGAAATAACGGTCAGGTTTTTGGTCTTTGAGTCTCTAAGAGCCGCAATCAGGTTCTCGGCAATCCCGCAAAGACCAAATCCGCCGCTCATCACGGTCATGCCGTCATGACAAAGACCCTCAAGCGCGGCACGGGCCGTTTTATAAACTTTACTCATATCTACTTTCCGTATTGTGCAAGGTTAGATGCAACATTGTCTATATCTTAAAATTTGTCTTTCAAAAGCGAAGCTAGGCGATTGAGACCGTTTTCACGTTGCAAAAAGCACGAATGCCTTCGGCTGCGAGTTCTCGGCCATAGCCCGAACGCTTAATTCCTCCAAATGGTAACTTAGGATCTGAAGATGTCATGGCATTGACAAAAGTGGCCCCGGCTTCGAGGTCACGAATGGCTAAGGCTTGCTCATCTTCATCCTGTGTCCAAATAGCGGAACCCAATCCAAACGGGCTGTCATTAGCGAGCGTAATAGCTTCCTCAATGGTGTCAACTTTATAGAGCGCGGCTACAGGGCCGAAAATTTCTTCGTAGTAGGCGTTGGAGTCTTTGCTGATATTTTCCAGAATGCCCGGCGTGAAGAAATATCCGGGGCCATTGAGTGGCTCCCCGCCCATAATTAAAGTTGCGCCGTCTTTGACCGCGCTTCGAACTTGGCCGGCTATCTCTTCGCGCGCCACTTGGTTCACGAGCGGGCCAATATCTGTGTCATCCTTCATAGGGTCGCCAATCGTAAGCGCTTCAAAATGCGCGATGAGTTTTGCCCGAAAATCTTCATAAATATCAGCGTGAATAATGAACCGCTTCGCCGCAATACAGCTCTGACCGTTGTTTTGAGTGCGCGCTGTTGTCCCAACTTTTACGGCCTTTTCAATATCTGCGCTTGGCATGACAATAAACGCATCAGAGCCGCCGAGTTCCAGCACGGTGGGTTTTATCTCTTGTCCGCAAATAGAGGCGACAGACGCCCCCGCAGGTTCTGACCCGGTCAGGGTCGCAGCCCGGACGCGGGCATCGCGCAGGACACGCTCAACTTTAGATCCGCTAATCAAAAGCGACTGAAACGCGCCGTCCGGGAACCCGGCCCGCTTGAAAATGTCTTCAATATAATGCGCGCATTGCGGGACGTTGGACGCATGCTTGAGCAATCCCGTATTCCCCGCCATCAGAGCCGGAGCGGCAAAGCGCACGACTTGCCAGACCGGGTAGTTCCACGGCATGACCGCCAGAACAGGTCCTATGGGTTGATAGGCGCGGTAAGATTTGGAGGCTTTCGTTTCGACGATTTCGTCGGCCATATGCTCTGCGGCTGTATCCGCATAATAGTCTGCGCCCAGAGCGGATTTTTTGACTTCGGCTATGGCGGATTTCAACGTCTTGCCCATTTCAAGCGTCATGATTTTGCCGAGCGCTTCAGCCTCATCGCGCATAATTTTCGCGGCCTTACGCATGTGCTTGGCCCGCTTTTCAAAAGACCAAGTACGAAGCTCTTGATAAGCGACGACAGATTTCGCAATCGCAACATCGACTTCAGCATCGGTATGCGCGTCAAATGTTTTGACAACTTTTCCAGTGGCAGGATTTTCACTTTGAATAGGCATATTATATCCAGTCTTACTCTTTAGCCGTCACGGTATTTATCAGGCCCGCCGCGTCAACGGGCAATTCGTCGCCACGCCAACATACAATGTGGTCCGGGCGTATGAGAACGAGGTCACGTTCATATAGGCCCCGCGCAAATGTGTCCTCAATATTGACTATATAAAGGGAAACTTTGGCGGCCCGCGCCGCCGCCGCAAGAGCAGACGTATCAGCGCCGGTAAAGTTCAACAATGTGAACCCTTTCCCGAAGTGGTCAAAAATCGGCGTGCCATCTGCAAGGTAAACATTCGGCGGACGTCCCCCCGGACATGTCGTGGGTGTGTAAGCCGTCCAATCGCCCGGGGGGGACTCGCCCGGCTCATTAAATATAACGTGGGATTTGGTATATCTGTGGCCAAGCTCAACGCCTAACGCTTCATTCTCGAGATTGCCCAGGCCTTGGATATACTCGCCGTAATGCCGCCTTGAGGCCTCGTTTCTGTATATCTGAGGCGTAGCAGCTTGTACGATTTTCAGACGCTGGGCCATGTGCGCTTGCGACGCCTCCAAGGCCAGTTGCCCCGCGCTGTGCCGCTCAATCCCGTAAGCCCGCAAGAGTGACGGCCCGCCCCAGCCTTGAACATTCGCAGCCAATGTCCAGCCAAGTCCAGCCGCATCGCCAATGCCCGTATTCATGCCGTAGCCGCCGCTAGGATAGACTTCGTGCGCGCTATCCCCAGCAAGCCAGACGCGATCTAGCCCGTAGTTCTGCGCGAGGGCGAGCCGAGGGCGCCAGTCACTGTGAATTAAAATTTCACAGTCAAAACTTTGCCCCATAATGTCAAAGAGAATGTTATATGCATCGCCCTTCAAATCATCCCCTGCCCGCATAGCTTTATGCAGCGTCCAAATATTATCAGCATTCTGGGAAACGATTGTCGTGCCGTCCGGTAGCTGTGTGTGCCAAGCGTTATCTAAAAAAGCTTTCGCCTTCGGGTCGTCCGTTTTGAAATGGAGTATTCGGACTCGGCCATCATAAGGTTTTTCGCCGCGCAAGAACCCTTTGCCTATCATGGCCGCACTTTTGGCAATTCCGCCGCTGGCCACAGCCAAGTCGCCTGCGTTCATTTCGTCCATCTCGATACCCAGCCCGCGGCGCACCCGGCTTCCCGCCCCGTCGCAGCCCGCGAGATAGTCGCTGCGGATTGTCTGTGTCTCGCCTGTAAGGCTGTTCGCGATGTAGGACGTCACGCCCGCCTCGCTTTGTTCAAAACTCAAAAGCTTCCACCCAAAGCGGACATCTATGCCTGCCGCATCACGCTCTAATATCATTTTTAAAACGGGTTCCAGAACCGCTTGTGAAATCCGCATAGCGGGCTCGAGCGGATAGGATCCATCGTTGACGTGTTTAGCCTCTACGCGGGCCTCAGCGACCGTTGGATAATCAAAATTCGCGAGCGCAGGTTCGCCCGGCTTCGTCGTCCACACAACCGACATCGGTATATCTTCGGCAACCGCGTGAGCGCGGACTTCATCCGCAATCCCAAGCCGCCGATAAATCTCCATGCTCCGGCAATTCGTGACATCCATCTTTGGGTAGGAGGTCGTCTCTTGGTCGCGTTCGATTAAGATCGCTTCAACGCCATGAAAATTCAGCTCCAGCGCAAGGGTCAACCCGACAGGGCCGCCGCCGACGATTAGAACAGGTGTTGTTTCATCAAACGCTTTCACACCTGCTTATAAAATCGGCTGACATATGCGCAATGTATTTGTGCTATACAAAAACGTGACTAGAAATCCTTGAGGCGTGGTTTAGAACACACGCACACACTTAACAGGAGACCCTCATGATCGGATATACAACGCTCGGCGTCAAAGATATGGACCGCGCGAAATCATTTTACTCAGAACTGTTTGCAGATCAGGGCGCAAAAGTCCTTGTCGACATGGGCCGGATTGCCATGATCGGCAAAGACATGAAAACGCCCATGGTCGCCGTTTGTGTGCCGTACAACGAAGAAGCCCCTAATCCTGGCAATGGCAACATGCTTGCTTTCCCAGCGGGCTCTAAAGAAGGTGCAGACAAGATGTACGCGAAAGCGATAGAGCTTGGCGCGACGTGTGACGGCCCTCCAGGACAACGTGTCCCGGATATGTTTTACGGCGGCTACGTCAAAGACCTAGATGGCAACAAATTGGCTTTCTTCGACTTTTCATAAGCCCATTCGCTACTTCTTAAACTCATAGCCATTTTCACGGGCTTGTTTACGCACGGCGGAGACCATGACGTTATCCAGCGTTTTGGTGTCCGCCATTTCTTTACGCTTCTCCGAGACAAAGGCAGTGCGTTTTTCTTCGAGTGATTTAATCTCGGCTTGAATGGCTTTACGCTCCTGCGTTTTCTTTTCGACAAATGCCATGCGCGCATCCTTGTCCATGCCCTTCATTTCTTCAGGCAGTGCCTTATCATCAAGCTCTAGTATCGCCTCTTCGTCGGCTTCATAAGCGTCGACGATGTCCCAGCTTTCATTCTTGTACTGCGCAGAGGCTTTGGACTTTGAGCGTTTTAAGAGCGATCCGACGCTCATAGACGCCGCATTACTGTCCTGCGTTTCTTGGCGCATTTTCCTCGCCTCGCCTTCCGCTCCGTAACCAATATAAGTTTTGTTGAGCTTCTTGTTCAGGTCAAGAAGTTGGTCGTCATAGGGTGATGCCACATGGACGGTTTCTTCGTCTTGGTTAATGACCATATAGATACCGCCGCCGCATTCCGCGCCCGCTTTCCATTTGCCTTTAATGCCCTGTTCTTCGCTGCCGCAGTGAATTGTATCAATCATGATGCCGCCTTTTTGAGCTCGCGCACAGGCGCTCTGATAGTTGATAGGACCTTGCGTGAACGGCTCATTCCCCGCGACAATGATGAGCTTCATATCGTCTGCGTCATCGCTCCATTTTAGCTCATCAATCGCAGTCTTAATGACCATGCCCGCATATTCCTCGCCCCCATCTGTCGAGAGCGCGAAGAGCTTTTCTGACACCGCATCCAAATCACTGGAGAGCGGAAGGACTTGGCGAATGTAACCTTTGGATACAGACAGATTACTGTTCCCATATTCATATAATGCGAGTTCAATCTCTGGCGCTTGGCCGTTCTTCTCACCTTCGGAGAGTTCATTGACTAAAGTCCAAAGCTGAGACTTCGCCTGTGAAATAAGTCCGTCCATGGAATTAGAGGTATCGAGTAAAAGCGCGACCTGAATCTTCTCCGGCGCCGCCTCCCCCGGTTTCGCGAATGCTGGAGACACCATCATGGCGCAAGCGGCAGTGGTCAGAAAGAGAGTGGAAAGTTTCATAGGTCGTCCTCCGTAGATATATGTTATAGCATAGCATTAAGTATGTGAGACTTACCTGTAGATGGCATTTGTGTTAAATCTAGGACAGAAATGCGGCGGAGTGGTGTTCAAAAAAACTACCTATCTCCTAGGGGCGCGGTCGGCCCGAGAATTGTGGTTTGTGGTTTGTGGTTTGCTTACAAACCATTGGACGAGGAATAGCCAGGTGAGGGGAAATAAATTCCGGACTCACCGCTCGTGGCAACTATGTTTCTTTGGGCTGTCGCCGAATGATATTCCCTCACCCCGCATGCTGCCTTCGCGAGCGCCAGCCTCTCCCTAAGGAGAGGAGTTACCGCTCATAATTCAATATCGGAGCGAGCCACCGTTCGACATCGGCCAAGTCCATGTCTTTACGTCTTGCGTAATCCTCGACCTGATCTTTTTCAATTTTACCGACGCCGAAATAGACGCTGTCCGGGTGACTGAAATAAAGACCCGAGACAGAACTCGCCGGATGCATAGCAAAGCTCTGCGTGAGCGTTATGGCTGTTTCTTTGGTCGCGTCTAGGATTCTAAAGAGTGTGGCTTTTTCTGTGTGATCGGGCTGGGCGGGGTAGCCGGGCGCGGGGCGGATGCCGGCATATTTCTCGGCGATGAGTTCATCACCTTTGGCTGTTTCATCCGGCGCGTAGCCCCAGAACTCCATACGCACGCGTTTATGCATGTGTTCCGCGAAGGCTTCCGCGAGGCGGTCACACAAGGACTGGAACAGGATGCCGCTATAGTCATCGCCTGCCTCTTTATAGGCTTCGCCGCGGCCCTCTTCACCGAGGCCAGCTGTTACGGCAAAGCCGCCAATGTAATCACCGGATGGCGCCATGAAATCCGAAATATTGTAGTTCGGTTTGCCGTTGCTGCTTTTCTTGATTTGCTGACGAAGGCCATGGAAGCTGGCAAGTTCTTCGGTGCGGGTCTCGTCAGTGAAGACACGCACATCATCGCCATTTTTCTCGGCCGGCCAAAAGCCGATAACGCCCCTCGCCTCGACCCATTTTTCTGCAATTATCTGGTCGAGCATAGCTTGCGCGTCTTTGAACAAGTCCCGCGCGGCTTCGCCATAGGCTTCGTTCTCTAAGATAGCCGGGTAACGACCTTTAAGCTCCCATGTGGCAAAGAACGGCGTCCAATCGATGAAGTCCCGCAGCTTTGCAAGGTCATATTCAACGAATGTTTTCGTCCCGATGAATGTCGGTTTAGGGGGCGTGTAATTATCCCAATCCGCTTTCCATGGATTGTCTTGAGATTCTTTAAATGTAAGCCGAGCCTTTTTATTTTGACCGGCAAAATGAGCAGCCCGCGCTTTGACATAATCCTCGCGGATTTCAGTTTCGTAGTCATCGCTACCATCGCCGAGTAATTTAGCCACGACGCCAACTGCGCGGGACGCATCGGTCACGTAAACTGTTGGGCCGTCTTTATAGGCGGGTTCGACTTTCACCGCCGTGTGTGTTTTGGATGTGGTCGCGCCGCCAATCAATAGCGGCATAGTCATGCCTAGGCGCTGCATTTCACTGCCAACATAAACCATTTCATCGAGGGACGGCGTGATAAGACCGGATAGCCCCACCATGTCAACATTGTGTTCTTTGGCTTCTTTTAGGATTGTTTCACACGGCACCATAACGCCGAGATCGACAACATCATAACCATTACACTGCAACACCACGCCAACAATATTTTTACCGATATCATGCACGTCGCCTTTGACCGTGGCCATCAGGATTTTGCCGTTTGATTTACCGACTGTCCCGAGGCGTACTTTTTCTTCTTCCATGAACGGCATCAAATGCGCCACGGCGGCCTTCATCACGCGAGCGGATTTCACCACTTGCGGAAGGAACATTTTACCGGAACCGAACAAATCGCCAACCACATTCATGCCGTCCATGAGCGGGCCTTCAATGACATGGAGCGGACGCTCGGACGCTTGGCGGGCCTCTTCGGTATCTTCAACAATATGAGTCGTAATACCGTGGACAAGCGCATGCTCGAGACGTTTGCCGACCGAGTTTTCCCGCCACTTCGTATCGACAATGCGCTTCTTGGATTTGCCGCCTTTATATTTATCAGCCACATCGAGTAGTCTGTCCGTCGCGTCCGGGCGGCGGTTTAGGATAACATCTTCAACGCGCTCGCGCAGTTCTTTCGGAATGTCATCATAAATCGTCAGCTGGCCTGCATTGACAATCGCCATATCGAGGCCCGCCGGGATAGCGTGATAAAGAAACACCGAATGCATAGCTTCGCGTACCGGGTTATTCCCCCGGAACGCAAATGACACGTTCGACAAGCCGCCGGAAATACGTGCATGGGGCAGTTCGGCTCTGATACGTTTACAGGCTTCAAAGAATTCTACGGCGTAATCATTATGCTCTTCAATGCCCGTCGCGACCGCAAAAATATTTGGATCAAAAATGATGTCTTCGGGCGGGAAATTGACCTCCTCGGTCAAAAGTTTGTAGGCCCGCGCGCAGATCCGAAACTTATCGTCTGCTGTCTCCGCTTGCCCGTCTTCGTCGAACGCCATGACGACTGTCGCCGCGCCGAGATCACGGACTTTTTTGGCATGGGCGAGAAACTCTTCTTCGCCCTCTTTCATAGAAATCGAGTTCACAACGGCCTTACCCTGCACACATTTCAGGCCCGCTTCGATAATGTGCCATTTGGAACTATCAATCATTATGGGGACGCGGGAAATGTCCGGCTCGCCAGCGATCAATTTCAAGTAACGCACCATTGCGGCTTCGCCGTCAATCAGGCCGTCATCCATGTTGATATCAATGATCTGCGCGCCGTTCTCGACCTGCTCCCGCGCAATATCGAGCGCAGCGTTATAATCGTTATCGACGATGAGTTTCTTAAATTTTAGAGAGCCCGATACATTCGTCCGCTCACCCACATTGATGAAATTTGCTACATTTGTCATGATTTATACTGCTATCTGAAAGGGTTCGAGGCCGGACAGGCGTAAGGTCTGTTTGACGGCTGGCGGAACACGGACGGGCTTGCCCGCAACGCCGTTGGCGATAGCTTCGATGTGATCCGGCGTCGTGCCGCAGCACCCGCCGAGAATATTTACAAGTTTACTATCAGCCCACGGCACAACTTGAGAGGCCATATCTTCAGGCGTCTCGTCGTATTCACCAAAGGCATTTGGCAGACCTGCATTGGGGAATGCGATGACGTGCGTATCTGCAACTTTTGAAATCGACGCAATGTGTGGGCGCATTTCATCCGCGCCGAGCGCGCAGTTCAGACCGATCGCGAAAGGCTTGGCATGCGCAATAGAGAGCCAAAAGGCTTCGGCCGTTTGTCCCGATAATGTCCGGCCAGAGCGATCTGTAATCGTCCCGGAAATGAGAAGCGGCTTTTCATAGCCCACTTCGTCAAACACAGCTTTACAAGCGGATATGGCAGCTTTGCAATTTAGCGTATCGAACACTGTCTCAATTAAAATCGCATCGACCAAATCGATAATGGCCCTTATCTGGCCCATGTAAGATTCTTTGACTTCATCAAATGACACATCACGAAACCCCGGGTCTTCGACCTTTGGGGAAATCGATAATGTTTTATTCATAGGGCCAATGGACCCAAGTACGGCGCGCGGCTTGTCCGGTGTTTTTGCCGTCCACTCATCCGCGCACTCTCTCGCAATTAGCGCAGAGGCACGCGCAATCTCAGACGCTAAATCTGACATGTCGTAATCCGCTTGGCTGATAGTCGTGGCGTTAAAGCTGTTGGTTTCAATCAAATCCGCGCCGGCTTTAAGGAAGGCGTGATGGACTGTTTTGACGGCGTCCGGCTTGGTCAGCACGAGCAAATCATTATTGCCTTTTAGCGGCGACGGCCAATCGGCAAAGCGCTCACCGCGAAAATCATTTTCTTCCAGCTTTTGCTTTTGCAGCATCGTGCCCATCGCGCCGTCCAGCATGAGAACGCGGGTCTTGATAGCCTTTTCTATTTCAGTCCAGACGGGTGTATTTTTAATAGCCATTATACTCTCTCACTCTTGCGCGAATGTAGCCCCAGCACGCGGCTCACGGCATAGGCCAGCTCCGCGCGGTTTAGGGTATAAAGATGGAAATGCCGAACGCCTTTATCAAAAAGCTCAGCGGTTAATTCGGATGCCAATGACGCCGTAAGGAGCTGGCGTGTTTCCGCGTCTTTGTCCAGGCCTTCAAACAAGTTTGCATACCACCCCGGGACTTCAACACCGCACATGCCTGCCATTTTTTTGAGGCCCTTAAAGTTGGGCTGCAACATGAGGCCTGGGACAATCGGAATATCAATGCCTGCATCTAAAACCCGGTCTTGAAAATGCAAGAATGTATCCGGCGAAAAGAAGAACTGCGTTATGGCGCGGCTGGCGCCAGCGTCGACTTTCTTTTTAAGATTATCAATTTCGACGCTCCAATTTGTGCTCTCGGGATGAAGTTCCGGATAGGCGCTGACCGAGACTTCAAAATCATGGTAGCTTTTTAGACCCGCGACGAGGTCGGAGCTGTAAGCAAATCCGCCTTCCGTCGGCGTGTATTTATCATCAATCCCTGTCGGCGGATCGCCGCGTAAGGCCACGATATGCTTGACGCCATTATTCCAATAATCATCAGCAATCTCTTTAATCTCGTCTTGGCGGGATCCGACGCACGTCAAATGCGCGGCGGGCTTTAGGCTTGTTTCTTTGACCATGCGGGTAACAGTTCTGTGCGTGCGCTCACGGGTTGAGCCCCCTGCTCCGTAAGTCACAGACACAAAATCAGGATTTAGGGCCTCTAATTTTTGAATGGAGTCCCATAATGTTTCCTCCATTTTCTCGTTCTTAGGCGGGAAAAATTCAAAACTGACATGGACGTCATCATATTTGGATCCGGCCGCGCGGGCGACGGGTCCGAGATTACGGTCTTTAAAACGAGGCGATTTTACTGAAGCCATGAGGCCCTCCGGTTTGTTGTGCTTAGCCGTTCGCCAAGCCAGAGTTTAATGTCAGGACGCGCGGGGTCGCCGCTGTCCAAATTAAGAGTTTTTGATAACGCGATATCGCCGTCTTCCATCCAGCCCGCAATATCGCTGTCTTTAAACCCAAGCCGCCTGTGAGAATATTTAACGCGAAATTCCTCGCGGGTGTGACTATCAAAATCGACAATCAATAGCCGCCCGCCTGGGGCTAAGAGACGTGAGGCCTCCGCGATAGCTTCGCGGGGTTCATCGAGAAAATGCAAGACTTGGTGCAAGGACACGAGATCAGCCACGCCAGTTTCAAGCGGCGTCGCGTGGAGGTCACCTTGGCGCACAGAAATATGCTTGAGCTCTGGTTTGGCCAAATTGTGCCGGGCGACTTTCAACATTTCGTGGGAGCTATCAATCCCGGAGCCGCGCTTAATACGGCCTGAAAAAACTTCTAATATCCGCGCTGTGCCCGTGCCGAGATCGGCCATAAACTCGAACGGCCCCTCGCCTACCACTGAGAGCATTTTAGTCTCAATATCAGTGCGCGGTAGATATTCATCCCCGAGCTGTCCTTTATCATTGGCCACATCCGCAAAAAACGCTTGCGCGACCTTGGCGCGTTCCGCCCGTACATCATCCAAGCGGCGGCGGTCAGCAAGTAAGACAGGGTCATTTTCAGGCAACGCCGTCAGCGTTGTCCCGACAAGCGCTGTTATCGCTTCATTGCCGCGGCGTATGCGGGAGAAGACCCAACTGCCCTCCTTCAGGCGCTCAATGATACCTGCGGCCTCAAGCGAGCTTATATATTGTGTGACACGGGGCTGTGAGAGCCCAAGTATCTGTACAAGCTCACTGACAGTGAGTTCCCCGCGCGACAATAACGCCAGAATGCGCAAACGCTCAGGATGACCCAAGGTCTTCAATGCTGTGGAGATTCTTTCCATAATGTCTAATAACAGGTATTAGCACTGTGTATATAAAGAAATTCTTATATGTTTATTTTTATACAGTTACTCGAGTTGAAGCACTTTTGGCTTAGCGGTGAACTTAGACGTTTAAACTTAAAATAATTACCGTTCAAATTTCACGAATTTCAACTTTTTAGGCATGTCGGCGTCGTCACCCAAGCGGCGTTTTTTGTCTTCGATATAATCTGCAAAATTACCTTCAAACCATTCGACGTGGCTATCGCCCTCATAAGCCAAAATATGTGTGGCAACCCGGTCGAGGAAGAAGCGGTCATGGGAAATGACCACGGCGCAGCCCGG